>Ga0302233_10000717_pt1 | contig 25785 bp, 20 predicted proteins | sample II_Palsa_N3_1_FD_193516 | JGI IMG/M metagenome (GOLD analysis project Ga0302233, IMG submission 193516) | Peat permafrost microbial communities from Stordalen Mire near Abisko, Sweden - II_Palsa_N3_1 | ecosystem: Environmental > Terrestrial > Soil > Palsa > Peat permafrost | place: Sweden... | reverse complement strand
AGCGAAGACGATACCGATGAGTTGCGTGGCTCGGCGCGCTCGATTTCCGGTTTTCATATCCGCGATGCGCTGGCCGCCATCGATGCACGTCACCCGCGCTTGATCGAACGCTTCGGTGGCCATGCGATGGCGGCGGGCCTGAGTCTCAAAACGAGCGACTACCCGCGTTTTGCTGCGGCGTTCGATGCGATTGCGCGCGAGCTGATCGATGCCGATCAGCTGCAGGCCGTGCTGCATACCGACGGCGAACTGCCTGTCGGCGCGGCATCGCTGAACTTGGCCCGGCAGCTGCGGCAGGCCGGTCCCTGGGGACAAGCGTTTCCCGAGCCGCTATTCGACAACGCCTTCGAATGCCAAAGCTGGAAGCTGATGGGCGAGCGTCATCTGCGCCTGCAGTTGCGCGATCCTCGAGATGGCGCCATGCATGACGCGGTGATGTTCAACGCGTATCACGGCATACCACCGCCGACGCGGTTGCGCGCCGTCTACGAACTCACCATCAACGACTGGCAGGGGCGCGAAACGCCGCGACTGCTGTTGCGACATATCGAAGCGATATGATCGAAGTGATTGGATCAGGCTGCGCCGTTCACGCCGATTGATCCCGGCTGCTGATAGATTCGTTGCAGGCACTTATCCGAGGAGCACGTGATGATCGAACAGATGCAAGGACTGCCCGCCGGCACGCTGGGCTTTCGCGCCATTGGCCAGGTCACGGCCGCCGACTATGAACGCGTGATTGTTCCTGATGTCGAGGCGGCGTTCGCGTTGAACCGCAAATTGCGGCTGATCTATCACATTGGCGAGGACTTTACTGGTTTCGATCCCGGCGCCATGTGGGACGACGCCAAACTCGGCATGCGTCATCTCAGCGGCTGGGATCGCGTGGCGCTGGTCACTGACGTGCCGTGGTTGCGCATGACGGCGACGGCGATGGGCTTTGCCGTTCCGGCAGAATTCCGGCTGTTCGGCAATGCTCAACTCGCCGAAGCCAGAAGCTGGATCAGTGAGCTGCCACGGGGTGAGTAAGCAGGGCAGCAACGCAATCAATGTATCGATGGGCTTGCGCCGAAGCGCTGTATCTGTTTTAGTCAGGCTATGACTTCAATGACCGCCAGCTTCTTGACCACCGATGTGCTCCCCGCACAGACGGTTGTGCTCGCGGGTAACAACAATAATCGCGCGAATAATAACGCCAACCGTTGGCGGGCCTTCGCGTAGTTCGGATTCAACGAAAGACACGCGAAGAAGGCCCGCCCAGTGCGGGCCTTCTTCGTTTATGGCCATGGATGGCCGGTATGCCGGAAATGCAGGAGCAATTTGAGCGCCATGGAAGGCGTGAATGCCGGAAATGCAGGAGCAATTTCCGGCCAGCACCATGGATGGCCTTATGCCGAAACGCAGGAATAAATCGCCGGGTATCCCGGTTTGTAATTGGAAAGTCTATTCAGACAAACAAAGGGGAAGTGCGATGTGTTCGATTTTTGGAATGTTTGATCTGCAGCCGGGCGATGATCTGGCACAGTTGCGTCGCCAGGCTTTGGAACTCTCGCAACGGCAGCGCCATCGCGGGCCGGACTGGAGCGGCGTATTTGTCGACGCTGGCGCGATCCTGGTGCACGAGCGCCTCGCCATCGTTGACCCAGCCAGCGGTGCGCAACCGCTGCGCTCGCGCGACGGCGCGCTGGCGCTCGCGGTGAACGGCGAGATCTACAACCACCGCGAACTGCGTGCCGGTAGTGATTACGACTTCACCACCGGTTCCGATTGTGAAGTCATCAACGCGATGTACCGCGATGGTGACGAGGATTTCATTAACAAGCTCAATGGCATCTTCGCGTTCGCGCTATGGGACGGTGAAGCGCAGCGCTACCTGATTGCCCGCGACCCGATCGGTGTGTGCCCGCTGTATTGGGGTCACGATACGCATGGCCGCCTGTGCGTGGCCTCTGAGATGAAATCGCTGGTCGGGCTGTGCGCCGATGTCACAGCGTTTCCGCCCGGCCATATCTACGACAGTGTCAGTGGTGAGCTGCGCCAGTACTACGTCAAACCATGGCGCGACTATGCGCATACACAGGGAGAGTCAGTGGAACCGGCCGATCTGAAGCTCGCTTTTGAGCAGGCTGTACATCGCCAGCTGATGACTGATGTGCCCTATGGCGTGCTGCTGTCCGGTGGCCTTGATTCGTCGCTGGTCGCTGCGTGCGCGGCCCGTTTTGCCCGTGAGCGCATCGAGGATGAGGATCGCAGCGAGGCCTGGTGGCCGCGGCTGCATTCGTTCGCGATCGGCCTGGACGGCTCACCCGATCTGGCCGCGGCGCAGATCGCCGCCGATGCGTTGGGCACCGTGCATCACGGTTTCGTCTACACCTTCTGGGAAGGGTTGGACGCGTTGCCCGAGGTCATACGCCACATCGAAACATACGATGTCACCACCATTCGTGCGGCCACACCGATGTATCTGTTGGCGCGTCGCATCAAGGCGATGGGCGTGAAGATGGTGCTATCGGGCGAGGGCTCGGACGAGCTGTTCGGCGGTTACCTGTATTTCCATAAGGCACCGTCAGCTGAGGCGTTCCACGAGGAGACTGTGCGTAAGATCGACGCGCTGCACAGCTACGACTGCCTGCGTGCCAACAAGGCGATGATGGCCTGGGGTGTCGAGGCACGGGTGCCGTTTCTCGATCTGGAGTTCATCGATGTGGCGATGGGCATGGACGCGAAACACAAGATGGTCGATAAGACCGGCGACAGCAAACGCAAGATAGAGAAATCAGTGCTGCGCGAAGCGTTCGAAGGCGCGCTGCCGGAAAAAATTCTGTGGCGCCAGAAAGAGCAGTTCAGCGATGGCGTCGGCTACGGCTGGATCGACGGGCTAAAGGCTCAGGCCGAGCAGGCCGTCAGTGATCGCGAATTTGCCGCTGCAGCAGCGCGTTATCCATTCAATACGCCAGCGACCAAGGAGGCCTATTACTATCGCCGCATCTTCGAGCAGCACTTTCCTGGTGAAGCCTGCGCGGCCACGGTGCCCGGCGGCAAGTCGATCGCCTGTTCGTCACCGGCCGCGCTGGCATGGGACCCTGCCTTTGCCAATGCAGCAGATCCTTCTGGGCGCGCGGTGCGTGGGGTGCACAGCGATGCTCTGACAGGTTAGGGAAACTCTGATTTTGCTACGTGGTCGAAGCGGAGCACATACTGAACTGACAGAGTTTAGAAGATGCCCGAGCAGCTAATCTTGGCCACCCAGGCCGACGGCGGATTCGAATCCCATCGCAAGCGCACGCGGCGTGATGTGCTCCTGGCGGAGATGGATAAAGTGGTGCCGTCGGCTGAATTTCTCGTCATTAAAAGAGCGAGCGTACGATAAAGGAACCCATCGTACGCTCGCGCCATCTCTTTCGAAACGTAAAGAATAGTTTTAATTTGACTCGGTAAAAGAAATATATGGATTTGTACTGCCGGCCGCGCCAACGCCAGTAGCACAGCCTCCTACTAATGTTAGATTATTAGTTTCTCCTGTAGTGCCCGCATTCGGTACACACGTTGGCGCAGTTTGAGTTGATCCTGGTTCGAGCAATTGAATTCGGACGCCAATGCTTGAGCCGCTATTAAAATTCGCTGCCGAGCCACCGCCATCGCCAAAAATGTTGAATTCCGATTCATTCCAGCCGGCTACCAGATCAAGAACGCTGTTGGGAGTCGTAAAACTATAAGAATCGGTTCCGGCACTTGGATAGTAGTTTCCGGTAGTGAGTTGTATCCAATCATTAGCCGAGGAGGTTCCGGCCCAGAGATCAACATTTATGAGCTCGGTAACGGGTATGGTCGGTACCTGTACGGCGGAACTGTTCTTCCAGCAATTGCTGCCGTAAGTGTTCCACCCGCTTGGACAGGTTCCATAGTCTAGCAACCAATATTGGATGAACAGAGCCTGCTCGCCAGACGAATAGACGAACTGCTGCCAAGCGAGGCAGCCCGAATGACCACTGCATGCAGGTGAGCTCATGAAATTGGAATTGAGCTGGAGCGTATAATCATTCGCGCCTTCATAACCGGTTTCACTTGTCACGCCCGAAATTGCCGAGAATTGCCCTACGGCGAGGTACATTAGGCTAGGAACCTTCGCGACGTAATCAACCGAGTTACCCACGGTTTGCGCCTGCCCACTGGCGGCGGCTTTGATGCTTTCGATTTTGCCAGCACTGGGAAGCCATTGCGCGAAGGGACGATTTGGAGCCGTAACGCATGTCACCTCTTTCCATATGTTATTCGGATAAGACGCGTGGTAACAGGCACCAGCTTTGGGTGGCAAGGTGTTTCTGATTTTTTCACGCCATGACTTTCGCGCTTGCGTCTCCGCATCAGCGTTTGTATGCCCTTGTGAAAATCCTGAGGAATAAATCGATAGCGCCGAAGCTGCCAGAAAAGCAATTACAATGACTTTAGATTTAGACATATCATTCATCACCTTTGAGTTTAGTGAAATTCAGATTTACATGACCACATACTCCGTGCTTTAACTTACAGTGCTTTACTTTGCCGTGCTTTAACTTTAGGCCGTTATTTGTTTTATTATTGAGTTAATATGGCTAATTTATATGTGACACGTATCACGAAATATCATCTGCGCGGTAAGGTTGTTCACTGTGGCTGCGAGCCTGCTTGGCGTAGTGTCCACCGGCTTGCTGGATATTCTCCAGGTTCGGTGAAAACCTGCACGGTTCGATCAACTGAGATCGGCCATGGAGATGGCAATGAAGATGCGCGAGATGCGCGGGCTTTGTTGCACGGTGATTGAGGTGAATTATTGAGTAATAGGTATCTGGCAAATCTGTTCGCAGATCCGGTGTTTGCTATGGTTCGCAATTAGATCCAGCGCTCATTCGGCGCCACCAATCTTGGGCTGACCACAGATCGAGACCAATCCCATCCTCGTGCAGATTGCGGACCGCTCAAGCCGTGAAGTGCGTGGCGTGCATACGACACGCTGGCTTGAGTGTTTTGAAGTGGAGTGGCCTGCGCTTGCAGGCCACTGACTCAAAAGCTTATCGATTTTGCTTGAGTGTTTCCGATACGAGCTGACGTAACCGGCGTCTGTAGGCTCGCGACCCCGTCTATATTGAATCACGTCAATGTGCTGGCAACCGTCAATGACTATCTCGGGGCAGTCCCTTCGTTTGCGCGATCTGCTGATAGTTTTCAGCACCTTCGAGAATGGCTCCGGTTTCCATCTGACCGACGATCTTGCGCTGGATTTCCTGCCACGGCGTTTGGGAGGCAGGGTAGGGATAGCCGCCCGCTTCGGTCAGTGCACGCCGCCGTTCGGCCAGCTCCTCATCACTGATCAGTACGTTGGCGGTGCCCTTGCCGAGGTCGATGCGGACGCGATCACCGGTGCGGATCAGCGCCAGGCCACCCATCACCGCAGCCTCCGGGCTTGCGTTGAGGATCGACGGCGATCCTGACGTGCCTGACTGGCGGCCGTCGCCAATACACGGCAGGGCATGCACACCTTCACGAATGAGATAGTTGGGCGGGCGCATGTTCACCACTTCGGCGGAGCCCGGGTATCCGACCGGTCCCGCTCCGCGCATGAAAAGCAGGGTGTCGGTGGTGATTCCAAGCGCGGGGTCGTCGATGCGGTGGTGGTAATCCTCTGGACCGTCGAATACGACGGCCGGGCCCTCGAAGGCTTCGGGGTCCGCCGGGTTATTGAGATAACGTTCGCGAAATTGCGGGCTGATGACGCTGGTCTTCATGATCGCGCTGTCAAACAGATTGCCGCGCAAGACGATGAAGCCGGCGTTTTCTTTCAGCGGGTCGGCAAACGGGCGGATGACGCGTTCGTCCTCGATCGTCGCGTCGCGGCAATTATCGCCGATCGACTTGCCGTTCGCCGTCATGGCGTCCTCGTGAATCAGACCCTGCTTTAGCAGCTCCGCCACGACCGCCGGTACGCCGCCGGCACGATAGAAGTCCTCACCAAGGTACTCGCCCGACGGCTGCAGGTTGACCATCAGCGGCACCTTGTGGCCATACGTCTGCCAGTCGTCGATCGCCAGATCCACGCCGATGTGACGGGCGATTGCCGCCAGATGAATCGGCGCATTGGTCGATCCACCGATAGCGGAATTGACCACAATCGCATTCAGGAATGCCTCGCGGGTAAGGATGTCCGAGGGCTTCAAATCCTCGGCAACCATGGCGACGATACGTTTGCCGGTGTAATAGGCGATTTCCTGTCGGTCGCGGTACGGTGCCGGGATCGCCGCCGAGCCTGGCAGCTGCATGCCGAGCGCTTCGGCCAGGCTGTTCATTGTCGTTGCTGTGCCCATCGTGTTGCAGTAGCCGGTCGACGGAGCGGAGGATGCAACCAGTTTGATGAATCCATCCTCATCGATGGCGCCGGTCGCTAACAGCTCGCGTGCTTTCCAGACAATGGTGCCTGAGCCTGTGCGTTCGCCTTTGTGCCAGCCATTGAGCATGGGCCCGACCGAAAGAGCGATGGCAGGGATATTCACCGTGGCCGCCGCCATGAGGCAGGCTGGCGTGGTCTTGTCGCAGCCTATGGTCAGTACGACGCCATCGATGGGATAGCCGTACAGCACCTCAACCAGGGACAGATAGGCAAGGTTGCGGTCGAGGCCGGCGGTGGGACGCTTGCCGGTTTCCTGGATCGGGTGCACCGGGAATTCCAGCACAATACCGCCCGCTTCGCGTATCCCTTCGCGCACGCGATCGGCAAGCACCAGATGATGGCGATTGCATGGCGAAAGGTCGCTGCCGGTCTGGGCGATGCCGATGATCGGCTTGCCCGAACGCAGTTCTTCCATCGACAGACCGAAGTTGAGGTATCGCTCCAGATAGAGCGCAGTCATGTCGATATTGTCGGGGTTGTCGAACCAGGCGCGCGAACGAAGCTTGGGTTGGGCGGTATTTGTCATGGGCGGGCTGCAGATCACTCAGGGAAGCGTGGAAAGACGGTAAATCATGACGTGCACGTAGGGCTTGCCGGGATCGACGCGTGCCGACACAAAGCTGGGCTCGTTTGGCGCGTCGGGAAATTTCTGCGGCTCCAGCGCGACGCCGTCACCCATCCGGTAGACATGGCTGTGCTTGCCAATAAACGTGCCGTCGAGAAAGTTGCCGGTATAAAACTGCACGCCGGGCTCGGTACTCAGTACCTCCAATACGCGGCCGGAGGCGGGATCTTCCAGCCGCGCGGACAGCTCAGGCGTTTTGGTGACGCCCTTGTCAAGCGCAAAATTATGGTCATAGCCGCGACCGAAAATGATTTGTTCATCGCGACCATCGCGAAGGCCTTCGGCGATGACCCTAGGGGTGCGGAAGTCGAACACCGTGCCGGCGACCGGACGCAACTTGCCGGTCGGTATCAGCGTTGTATTGACCGGCGTGATGGCGCTCGCCGGAATGGTGAGGCGCTGATTCATCGCGCCATCCGGAGAGCCCTCGCCGGCAAGATTGAAGATGCCATGGTTCGTCATGTTGACGATGGTCGGCTTATCCGTTTTCGCCTCGAATTTGATGCCGAGGTCGCCCTTCTCGTCGAGCGTATAGGTCACGGTGGCATCGAGATTGCCGGGATAGCCCGAATCGCCATCCGCGCTGCGATGCGCAAGAACGACGCTGGCCACGGGGCCGCTTTTTACCGAAACGATTTTCCATAAGGCTTTATCGAAGCCATTGCCACCGCCGTGCAGGCTGTTGGTCTTGTCGTTGAGCGGCAGCTGGTAGGTCTTGCCGTCCAGCATGAATCGACCACCGGCTATGCGGTTTGCATAACGCCCGACGGTCACACCAAAGAAATTGGGATGATCGACATACGAACTCAGATCGTCGTAGCCGAGGATGACATCGGCTGGCTTGCCATTCCGGTCGGGTGCGACAAGTGACTGCAGGGTGGCGCCGTACGCGAGAATCCTCGCCTTGATGCCGTGGGAATTACTCAGTGTAATAGCGTCAACGCTGGTGCCGTCCTTCAGCTTGCCTGCTGCAGCGCGACTTGCTTCGGCTGCTAAAACGTGTTCATTCGACAGAAACAACGCGGCGAAAACGACTAAAGAGGTGATCTTAAGCTGCATGTTCATATCTACTCCTATCGGTTCGAGAGGCGGCCGTTGACGCACGTTGGTTGCGTCGATAGTCTATTACTCAGACAAGATAAGCGATGATACGCGCTGCAGTAAAGAATTTTCCCCCGTCACCGACATCCACCGAGAGGCGATCTCAATCTCCACGTGCAACGCCCCACCACAGTAAGTAAGGTGCGACGTTGAAAAGCTGTAGGACCCGAGTCTGGACGAACGCATCAGCGTACTGCCGGCTTGCAGCCCGGATCCTAAGAGTTATCCAAAAACTGGCCGCTTGTGCCCAAGATGGCGGCAGGGAGTCCGTACCCGGACAATGCGGATTCATCAACACCACACAGATGAAGATGTCCAGAAATCAACTGAAAGGTAACCTACAGTGAAGGCACGCAAACTACTGATCGGCATCGCAACGATGGGACTCGCGTTCTCGCTCGCCGCCTGCTCCGGCGGACGTGGGGGCACGGATACAACGGCCGCATCATCCGATAACAAGGGAGCTCTTGTCGGAGTAGCCATGCCGACCAAGGTTTCCGAGCGTTGGATCAAGGATGGCAACGCCGTCAAGGACGACCTCGAAAAGCTCGGCTATAAGGTCGACCTCGAGTACGCCGACAACAAGATCCCGCAGCAGGTTCTTCAGGTGAGCAATATGATCACCAAGGGCGCGAAGATCCTGATCGTCGCGTCAATCGATGGTGGTTCGCTCAGCGACCAGCTCGATGCGGCAGCAAAGGCCGGTATCAAGGTCATCTCCTATGACCGCCTGCTCACCGGAAACAAGAACGTCGACTACTACGTCTCGTTCGACAACTACAAGGTCGGCGTCGACCAGGCGACCAGCCTGCTTACCGGCCTCGGGCTCGTCGATGCTGACGGAAAGAAGACCGACAAGAAAGGGCCGTTGAATGTCGAGCTCTTCGCCGGCAGCCCGGATGACAACAACGCAACGTTCTTCTTCAACGGAGCGATGGATACCCTCAAGCCGTACATCGCCGATGGGTCCATTGTCGTCAAGAGTGGCCAGACCGGCTTCACCCAGGTCGCCACGCTGCAGTGGGATCCGGCAACCGCCAAGGCTCGCATGCAGAACCTGATCGCGAAGTCCTACTCGGACGGGGCGACCCTCGACGGCGTTCTCTCGCCGTACGACGGCCTGTCGATCGGTATCATCTCGGCTCTGCAAGGTGCCGGTTACGGAACGTCCGCCAAGCCGCTGCCGGTCATCACCGGACAGGATGCCGAGGCTGCAACGGTCAAGTCGATCATCGCCGGCCAGCAGTACTCGACCATTTACAAGGACACGCGCCAACTCGCCGACCAGGCCTCTGTCATGGCCAACGACATCCTGACCGGCAAAAAGCCGGAAACGAACGACGACAAGACCTATAACAACAAGGTCATCACCGTTCCGACTTACCTGTTCCAGCCGACCGTGGTCACAAAGGCGAACTACCAGAAAGTACTCGTCGACAGCGGTTACTACACGGCGGCGCAACTCCAGTAGTTTCGCTTATCGACCTGCGCTGGCCGGCGGCTAACCCGCCGCCAGCGCTGTTTCGTTCATCCACTCTCTTCTATCTAAGGAAGAAGCAGAAAACGTGACGACCAACATTCTCGAGATGCAGAGCATCACGAAGACGTTTCCGGGCGTCAAGGCTTTGCAAAACGTCTCGCTCGGTGTCAAACGCGGCCATATTCATGCCATCTGTGGCGAGAATGGCGCAGGTAAATCAACCCTCATGAAGGTGCTCAGCGGCGTGTATCCCGCGGGCAGCTTCGACGGCCAGATCGTTTTCGAAGACGCGAGGGTCGATTTCAAGAACATCAACGATTCCGAGGCCGCTGGCGTCGTTATCATTCACCAGGAACTCGCGCTCAGTCCGTACCTCTCCATTGCTGAGAACATCTTTCTCGGCAATGAGCAACAGACGAATGGCTGGATCGACTGGAACAAGACCAACCTGGAGGCATCCAAACTGCTCGCGCGGGTGGGCCTCAAAGACAATCCGATCACCAAGATCACCGACATCGGCGTTGGCAAGCAGCAACTTGTCGAGATCGCGAAGGCGCTTTCCAAGCGAGTGAAGCTGCTTATTCTCGATGAGCCGACGGCCGCTCTCAACGACGAGGACTCGGCGCATTTGCTCGAGCTGATCAAACAGCTTCAGAGTCAAGGCATTACGTCGATCATCATTAGCCACAAATTGAATGAGATCAAGGCGATCGCCGACGAGGTGACGATCATCCGGGATGGACGCACGATCGAGACCCTCGACATGCACGCGGACGAAATCACCGAAGAGCGGATCATCAAGGGAATGGTCGGGCGCGAGCTCGAAAGTCGATACCCGGATCACACTCCGACGATTGGCGAGGAACTGTTGCGCGTCGAACACTGGAACGTGTTCCATCCGATCGATACGTCCCGCCAGATCGTCAAGGACGCCTCGATCTCCGTCCGTGCCGGCGAAATCGTCGGTATTGCTGGGCTTATGGGGGCAGGGCGCACCGAGCTTGCGATGAGCCTGTTCGGCAAGAGCTACGGCGTGAAGATCAGCGGAAAGGTCTTCAAACGTGGCGTCGAAATCGATACGGGCACCGTGTCGAAGGCGATCCAGCATGGCATTGCCTATGCGACGGAAGACCGCAAACGCTACGGACTCAACCTCATCGACGACATCACCCGTAACGTGTCGGGATCGGCGCTCGGCAAGCTCGCGGGAATGTTTGGTTTCGTCGACGACCACAAGGAAGCAACCGTTGCCGGCAAGTACCTCAAGAGTTTGAACATCAAGGCGCCGAGTGTCGACTCGATCACCGGAAAACTGTCGGGTGGAAACCAGCAGAAAGTCGTGCTGTCGAAGTGGATGTACGCTGACCCCGAGGTGCTCATTCTCGATGAGCCGACGCGCGGTATCGACGTCGGCGCCAAGTACGAGATTTACACCATCATCAATCGGCTCGCCGATGAGGGCAAAGGCGTGATCATGATCTCGTCGGAGCTCCCAGAGCTCCTCGGCGTGTGCGACCGCATCTACACCCTCGCCGAGGGACGCATCACAGCAGATGTTCCGCGCTCGCAGGCGACCGCCGAATTCCTTATGCAGCACATGACAAGAGAGCGGGAGAAGTGCACCAGTGACAACGTCTAACGAATTGACGAAACCCGTCAGCGAGGCGAGGAGGGTACTGAACTATCTCACCGGCCAGCTTCGCCAGGTTGGCCTGTTCACCGCTCTGATCGTGATCGTGCTGTTTTTTCAGATCACGACCCACGGCATCACGCTACGCCCGATCAACGTTTCCAACCTCGTCATCCAGAACAGTTATATCCTGATCCTTGCGATCGGCATGGTGATGGTGATCATTGCCGGCCACATCGATCTCTCCGTTGGTTCGGTGGTGGCATTCGTCGGCGCCATGGCCGGGGTGATGATCACCGAGTGGCACATTGCGTGGCCGATCGCGATTGTGCTGTGCCTGATCCTCGGTGCGCTCGTGGGCGCCTGGCAGGGATTCTGGATCGCGTACTTCCGAATACCGGCCTTCATCGTCACTCTTGCCGGCATGCTCGTGTTTCGCGGGGCAGCGCAGATCGCGTTGCAAAATCAGCAGATATCGCCCTTCCCGGAGGCTTTTCGTCGGCTGGGATCCGGTTTTCTGCCAAGCTTCGGAACGAGTGGCTACGAGCCGCTTACGCTCGGTCTCGGTGTGCTCGCCTCGATCGTGCTGATCTTCGGCTCGCTTCGCCAGCGTTGGGCGCGCCACAAGTACGGGCTGGAGTCCGAGCCGCTCTGGTGGTTCATCCTCAAGCTGGCCTTTGGCGCATTCCTGATCATCTATATCGCCTTTTTGCTGGCGAGCTACAGCGGAACCCCGATCGTTCTGGTGATACTGGGCTTGCTCATCGTCGTCTATGCTGCGGTCATGGCGCGCTCCGTCTTCGGTCGTCACGTCTATGCCATCGGTGGAAACCTGCACGCGGCGGCCCTCTCCGGCGTGAAGACCAAGCGGGTCACCTTCCTGTTGTTCGTGAACATGGGCGTGATCTCGGCTCTGGCCGGGCTTGTCTTCACTGCCCAGCTGAACCTCGCGAGCCCGAGCGCCGGATCTGGTTTCGAGCTCGACTCGATCGCGGCTGTATTCATCGGAGGCGCCGCTGTCACCGGAGGCATCGGTACCGTCACGGGAGCCATCGTCGGTGGACTCATTATCGGACTGCTCAACAACGGCATGTCGATTCTCGGCGTCGGCACGGAATACCAGTCCCTGATCAAGGGACTCGTCCTGCTGGCCGCCGTGGCATTCGACGTCTACAACAAGCGTCGCACCGGTGGTCGCTGAAAAGTAGGCGTGTAGCGAAGTAGCCTACGGCTGCATCGACTGGCGCGTATCTTCCAGCGCCAGTTCCACCAGCACCCGCATCGCCTCGCTGGCGGCGGCGGAGTCACTGGCGGCAATCGCATCAAGCACGCGGCGATGGTCAGGGATGGGATTGCGCGGCAGCGCTCGCTGGCGGTGCTTGAACTGCGTTGTCCAGCTCACTGCAGCGCATACGCTGGCGCTGAGTACGATGAGCGCATCGTTGCCGGTGGCAAGCAGAATGGCGTTATGAAAATCGCGATCGGCTAGTCGGCCTGCTTCGCTGGCGAGCGTGTGCCGGGTCATGCCGGCCAGTGCATCACGCATGCTTTTGAGGGCGGCCTTGTCACGTCGCTCCGCAGCAAGTGCTGCCGCGGCAGGTTCAACGATGGCACGAAGTTCGAACAGGCTGCGGACAAAGGCAATATCAGGTTGCCCCGCAAATGCCCAGCCCAGTACCTCCGGGTCGAGCAGATTCCAACGGTTTCTCGGTAGAACGCGGGTGCCAGCCTTGGGCCGACTTTCAACCAATCCTTTGGCGGCAAGAACCTGAATCGCCTCGCGGTACGCGCTTCGCGATACGTCCAGTAATTCGGAAAACACGATTTCTCCGGAGAGCACGTCACCCGGAAGATATTCGCCGGCCAGGATCGCGGCACCCAGCTTATGCGCAATCGCGCCGTACAGGCGTCGACCCGTCCCACGCGGCTCCCGGACAGGCTTGATGGGTTCTGTTGGCGCGGTCGTTTTGCTCAAGAGCTCATCCCTTCGTAACCATCAATGGCTTGCTTACCCGAGGGTCTCAGGAAAGCCGCCGGCATTGCAAAGCAAGCATACGCGACTTAATCTATTTGTCTGAGTAATTAATTGTGGTGAAACATAATGTTGAACGATGACAAGACCAAGCTGACCGGAGACACGAAAATTGAGTTTCGCTCGATAGATGCTGTAACCGGTCAGCCCTTTGGCTCAGTTTTCGAAACGGACGGAGTCGCCGAGGTCAAAGCCGCTTGTTTGGCTGCGGAGGCCGCGTTCGACGCATACCGTGCGACTGATGCTGAAGCCCGGGCCGTTTTTCTCGAACGTATCGGTGCCGAAATTCTAGCATTGGGTGACGATCTGATAGTGACTGCGATACGGGAAAGTGGCCTTACACGTATGCGTCTTGAAGGAGAGCGCGGCCGCACCGTAGCGCAGCTGAAGCTGTTTGCCGGAGTGCTGAGGCGTGGCGACTGGATGGGTTTGCGCATTGACCCGGTTGCGAGTGGGCCAACACCCTCGGCACGAACCGATCTGCGGTTGCGGAGGATTCCGCTCGGGCCGGTCGCGGTGTTTGGTGCGTCGAATTTTCCGCTCGCTTTCTCCACGGCCGGTGGCGACACCGCTTCGGCGCTTGCGGCAGGTTGCACGGTCATCGTCAAGGGCCATCCCGCCCATCCTGCCACCGGCGCGATGGTCGCCGGTGCCATACATGACGCGGTGAAGGCCTGCGGCCTGCCGTCGGGTGTGTTTTCGCATCTCGTTGGCCCGGGCATCGAACTGGGCGCTGCGCTGGTCAAGGATCCCGCCATAGCCGCGGTGGGCTTTACCGGATCGCGTGCCGGTGGGCTGGCGCTGGTCAAACTGGCGCAATTGCGTGACGTCCCCATTCCCGTTTACGCGGAGATGTCGAGCATCAATCCCGTGCTGCTGTTGCCAAAAGCACTGCGCGCGCGCGGTGCTGAGCTTGGTGCGGCCTTTGTCGGATCGTTGACCATGGGCGCAGGGCAGTTTTGTACCAATCCAGGCCTGTTGCTGGCGATCGAGGGCGACGGACTTGAGGCTTTCGTATCGGCTGCCACTGAAGCTATTTCCGCAGTTGCTGCGCAGACGATGTTGACCGGTGCCATTCACTCCGCCTACGAACAATCCATCAATACGCTTCAGCACCATGACAAGGTACGGGCCATAGCCCAGGGACCCGCCGGGGGGGGCGTCAATGACGGTCGCGCCACGTTCTTTTCGACCAGCGGTCAGTCGTTTTTGTCCGACAAGGCGCTTGGGCAAGAGATATTCGGCGCGTCTTCATTGCTGGTTTGCTGCGCTGATGAAGCGGAACTGCGGTCGGTATTGGCGGCGGCGGAGGGACAGCTGACAACGACGCTGCAGATGGATGACGGCGATACCGAAATGGCCGCAGCGCTGATTCCGTTGCTGGAGAGAAAAAGCGGACGCATTGTGGTCAACGGCTGGCCAACCGGTGTGGAGGTTACCCATGCGATGGTGCACGGCGGACCGTATCCGGCGACCTCCGATGGACGTTCCACCTCAGTGGGCAGTCTCGCCATCGACCGCTTTCTGCGGCCGGTTTCCTATCAGAACTTCTCGCCCCGATTGCTGCCCAGCGTGCTACGCGATGACGCCGGCTCACCGCGACTGCTGGACGGGATCCCGACTCACTAGATTACCCGCTCCGTATCCCATGCCTTACCGCGCTCCGGAAACCTGCGAGTGCCGCAACCCTATGAAGAGAGAAACGACATGACCTTGCGCCTTTTGCAACATTGTGACGCAGGCGGCAATCGCTCTGTGATCGCCTCCACCGGCAACGGCGACGCTTTCGTGGTCGGCGTCGATAGCGTGAGATCGCTGGCGAACCTGGCGATCGCCATGGGCACCGATCTCGCTGGCGCGGTGGCGGATTGCGGTTTCGGGGAAACCGTGGACATCGCCGCCGAACTGGCCGGTGGCCGGCTGCTGGCGCCGATCGATCACCCGGACGCAGCGCATCTGTTCATGACCGGCACGGGCCTCACCCACCTGGGCTCCGCCGAAGGACGCGACAAGATGCACCGTGAGGCTGCTGCGGCTCAGACGCAAACGGATTCGATGCGGATATTTCTCGAAGGTGTCGAGGGCGGCAAGCCTGCTCCCGGCCAGCTCGGGTGCCAGCCGGAATGGTTCTACAAAGGCAACGGAACTGGCCTCGTCGGCCCGGGCGAGCCACTGACATCACCATCTTTCGCGAAAGATGGTGGTGAAGAGCCTGAATTGGCGGGTATTTACCTGATTGGCGAAGACGGGACGCCTTTTCGCCTCGGCGTTTGCCTCGCCAATGAGTTCAGTGATCATGTCACCGAACGCCACAATTACCTCTGGCTAGCGCACTCCAAGCTGAGGCAGGCGGCACTGGGACCCGAATTGCTTGTCGGTCCGCTGCCGGCGCAGATAAAAGGCACCAGCCGCATCCGTCGTGGCGGCGCGGTTCTTTGGGAAAAGCCGTTCCTGTCCGGCGAGGAAAACATGTCGCACAGTTTCGCCAACTTGGAGGCGCATCATTTCAAGTACGACGTGTTTAGACAGCCAGGCGATATCCATGTCCATTTTTTTGGTACCGCCACACTGTCGTTCTCCGAAGGAATAAAAACGCAAGTGGGCGATCAGTTCGAGATCGAGGCTGCACCTTTCACCCTGCCGCTATGCAATAGGCTGGCGCTCGCTTCTGCGCAAACTTTCATCATCAAGGCGCTCTGAGCATGGGCCCGATACGTGTTGCGGTGGTTGGCATGGGCAAGATCGCTTGCGATCAACACCTTCCTGCCATCGCAGGCAATGCGGCTTTTCGCCTTACGGCAGTGGTTAGCCCTGGCGCTCCGGGCATCGAAGGCGTCGCTTGTTGCGAGAGCCTTGAAGCATTATTCAGGGACGGCCCAGCGGTCGACGCCGTTGTCATTTGCACCCCGCCGCAAGTTCGTTACGAGCTGGCTCGGGAAGCATTGGTGCAGGGTGTTCACGTCTTTCTCGAAAAGCCTCCAGGCGCGACACTGGCCGAAGTTGCGGCACTGGAGGAACAGGCAAGCGCAAACGGCTTGACCCTGTTTGCCGGCTGGCATTCGCGTTATGCCGCCGGGGTGGAGCCGGCGCGTGCGTGGCTCGCCGATCGGCGTATCGACAACGTTTCGATTAGCTGGCGAGAGGACGTTCGTGTCTGGCATCCGGGACAGGCTTGGATCTGGGAACCGGGTGGTCTGGGAGTGTTCGATCCCGGCATCAATGCGTTGTCGATCGTCACGCGTATCCTGCCGCGTGCGTTCTTCCTTCGCTCCGCGGTCCTCTCGACGCCGGTCAATCGCGCTGCGCCGATCGCCGCCAAGATGAGGTTCAACGATACCGCCGGTGTCGAGATATCGATGGATCTCGACTGGCGTCAGACGGGTCCGCAGAGTTGGGATATCGTGGTCGAGACCGATGCGGGCAGGCTAAAACTCACCAAAGGTGGGGCGGTTTTGGAGCTGCCCAGTGGCATCGAGCATGGTGAGGATGGTGAATACCCGGGGTTGTATGCGCGCTTTGCGACGCTGATTCACAGCGGTTGCAGCGATGTTGATACGACTCCGCTGCGCCTGGTCGCCGACGCCTTCCTGCGTGGGCATCGCGAAACCGTCGAGGCGTTCGACGACTGACATTCGGGTCTTGCACATCTGCTACACGTAACTGGGCAAGCAGTATCCCGAAACACCACGGTAAGCTGTGCGCCAGACCATGGATGCAATTGCCGCGACCGACCGTTGATTTTCCTCTGCTATTATTGGCGGTCGTAAACCCGGTATGAGCCAACCCATGATCGAGACCAATCCTATCCTTGCGCAGATTGCGGACCTCAGCGGCCGCGTCGAGTCGCTTCGGGGGTATCTTTGACTACGCCACCAAGCGTGAGCGTCTCGAAGAAGTAACCCGCGAGCTGGAAAGCCCCACCGTGTGGGACGATCCGGCACGCGCACAGGAGCTTGGCCGCGAGCGTGCCCGGCTCGATACCATCGTCAGCGGCATCGACACCTTGACGGCCGGCCTCACTGACGGCAACGAACTGCTGCAGATGGCGATCGCCGACAACGACGAGGAAACCGCGCAGTCAGTGGTGACCGACGTCGCCAGGCTCGACGGACAGATCAGCAAGCTGGAATTCCAGCGCATGTTCTCCGGCAAGATGGATGCGACCAATGCATTCGTCGACATCCAGGCCGGTGCCGGCGGCACCGAGGCGCAGGACTGGGCCGAGATGCTGCTGCGCATGTACCTGCGCTGGTGCGAATCGCGCGGCTGGCAGACCGAATTGATGGAAGTTTCCGGTGGCGACGTCGCCGGCATCAAGTCCGCCACGTTTCGCGTGGAGGGCGATTACGCCTACGGCTGGCTGAAGACCGAAATCGGTGTCCACCGTCTGGTGCGCAAGTCGCCTTTCGATTCGGACAATCGCCGCCATACCAGTTTCACCTCGGTGTTCGTGTCGCCCGAAGTCGATGACGACATCGATATCGACATCAACCCAGCCGATCTGCGCACGGACGTTTATCGTTCATCCGGCGCTGGCGGCCAGCACGTCAACAAGACGGAGTCGGCCGTGCGTATCACGCATATCCCGACCAATACGGTAGTGGCCTGCCAGACCGGCCGCAGTCAGCACGCTAACCGCGCCACGGCGATGAAGATGTTGGCTGCCAAGTTGTACGAGCTGGAAGTGCAGAAGCGCAACGTCGAACGCGATGCACTGGAAGCAACCAAGTCCGACATCGGCTGGGGCAGCCAGATTCGCAACTATGTGCTCGACCAGAGTCGCATCAAGGATCTGCGCACTGGCATCGAACGCACCGATACGCAGAAGGTACTGGACGGCGATCTGGACGAATTTATCGAGGCCAGCCTGAAATCCGGCCTTGAAGCGGGTTCGAAACGCAGCGATGCGTAAGTACTGACCCGTTGAATCGGCCCGATCACCATCAAGGAGCCCCAGCATGAACAGCAAGAAGATCTGCGGGATCCTTGTTGCCTGCACGGTGTTTGCGACATTCAGCCATGCGGTAAACGCACAGCAGGGTACCGCCGGCCAGGATATCAAGCATGATGCGAGGGCTACCGGGAAAGGCATTGGCAATGGCGCTCGTGACATCGGGCACGCGACCAAGCACGTGACCACATCGGTCGGGCATGGTGCGAAAGAAGCCGGAATCGGTATCGGTCATGGAGCGCGCGACGGCTGGAATGCGACCAGGCATGCGGTCAAGCACGTGTTTCACAAGGGCGATTGACGGGCGATGTCGTTCTGAAGAAAAAGCTCCCCATTTTTGTTTGCAACCCAACCATAAACAGAGAAATGTCCGCCGCTCGGCGTGCGCGCCGGCAGCAAGGGAATCCCCATGAGTGAACCGACTGACACCCCACCTATCGATGAAAACAAGCTGATCGCCGAGCGTCGCGAGAAACTGACCGCGCTGCGCGGGCAGGGCATCGCGTTTCCGAACGATTTCAAGATCGACAGCTTTACCGGTGACCTGCAGACCGAGTTTGCGGATAAGGACGTCCAGACGGCCGAAGTGATCGAGGCGGCAGCGCGGCGGGTGAAGGTGGCGGGCCGTATCGTGCTCAAGCGCGTGCAGGGCAAGGTCAGCTTCGTGCAGCTGCAGGATTATACTGGCCGCATCCAGCTGTTCATCCACCAGGGCACGGTGGGCGAGACTTACGAAGCGTTCAAGGGCTGGGACGTCGGCGACATCATCGGCGCCGAAGGTGTACTGATGCGCACCAAGACCGGCGAACTTTCCGTGCGTGCCGACAGCATCCGCCTGCTGACCAAGAGCTTGCGTCCGTTGCCGGACAAGTTTCATGGCCTGGCCGACGTGGAACAGCGCTATCGCCAGCGTTACGTCGATCTGATCGTCACCGAAGAAGCGCGACGCACCTTCGTGACGCGCTCGAAGATCATCGGTTTCATGCGCCAGTGGCTGGAGGCCGCGCCGCGTCGCTTCATGGAAGTCGAGACGCCGATGATGCACGTGATTCCCGGCGGCGCCACGGCGAAGCCATTCATCACGCATCACAACGCATTGGATATGGATCTGTATCTGCGCGTGGCGCCGGAGCTTTACCTGAAGCGGCTGGTGGTCGGTGGATTCGACCGCGTCTACGAGATCAATCGCAATTTCCGCAACGAGGGCGTGTCGACCCGGCACAATCCCGAGTTCACCATGCTGGAGCTGTACCAGGCGTACGCCACGTACCACGAGATCATGGATATCACCGAGTCGGTGATCCGCGATACCGCACGGAGCGTGCTCGGTACCACTCAGCTGACCTGGGATGGCGCCGAGATCGACGTCGGCCCGGCATTCCGCCGTTGGCGCATGGAAGACGCGGTGCTCGAGCACAACCCCGAGATCAGGCGTGAAGAGCTGCGCGATCGCGAAGCGATGGCAGCGCACGCGAAGCGGCTGCACGTGCAGGTGAAGCCCGGTTACGGCTGGGGCAAGCTGCTGCTGGAGATTTTCGAGAAGACCGTCGAACACACGCTGATCCAGCCGACCTTCATCACCGATCACCCGGTCGAGGTGTCGCCGCTGGCGCGCGAGAGCGACACCGACAAGGGCATCACCGACCGCTTCGAGTTGTTCGTCAACGGCAAGGAGCTGGCGAACGGTTTCTCCGAGTTGAACGATCCGGAAGATCAGGCCGCACGCTTCCAAGCGCAGGTCGACGCCAAGGATTCAGGCGACGATGAAGCCATGCACTTCGACGCCGACTACATTCGCGCGCTCGAAGTTGGCCTGCCGCCCACCGGCGGCCTGGGCATCGGCATCGATCGATTGGTGATGCTACTGACCGGATCCGCATCCATCCGCGATGTGCTGCTGTTCCCGTACATGCGCCCGGAGGCCTGAGCGCCATTCCCAGAGCCATCGCCGTGCGTCTTTACGGGCACCGCGATGTGCGCCGGTTCGGAGATATGCTGCCGCACGGTGGCCATGCGGTGTGTTACATAGCGTCCTCGCGTACCTGGCCAATCCGCAGGAACCTGTTGCGCTTCAATCGCAGGAACGGCTTCTCGACCAGTTGATAGGTCGTCGCCGAAACCAGCAACGTGGCGCCGGCCATGTAGATGAACAGCATGAAGTTGGACAGATACTCAGCCAGCTGTGTATCGGACGGCTGAATGTTCAGTCGCAGCACGAGCATAACGATAAACACGGCGTGCCATAGATAGATCGAATACGACCACAGGCCGATCCGATGCAGCAGCGGATTGACTACCAACTTGCGGAAAGCCGGTTGCAGGTCGATCACCGCGATCAGGAATACCGCCCATAGGATCGACAGATACAGGTAATGCTTGTACCAGTGCACGAACTGCGATAGGCCAAATAGGCGCAGGCCGCGAAGCGTGATCGCATCGAGCAGCACCAGTGCGCCAAGCGCAGCGAGCGTGCCCAGCCAGAGGCGCCTTTTCCCATCCATGCCGCGCAACGCGGCGCCATGACGGTGGTGCAACCAAGCCGCGGCGATGCCCACGGCAAACTGTGGCCAACGGCCTAGTAGGGAGTTGCGCTGGGCGGCCCAGAAGCCGGCTGCTGTCGGAGAGGCGATTTTCAGATAGCAGAAGCACAAGCATGCCAGTACGGCTACGATCACCATGCGCCCCCATCGCTGGCGGGCCAGCCAGACCAGGATTGGCAATGCCAGGTAGAACTGGACTTCGACGACCAGGCTCCACCAGACGATGCCGAACGAGCCCATGGCAGCGAGGCCGATGTTTTGGAACACGGCTGCATGCAGCGCTGTCTGCCAGCCCCCACCCCAGGCCGCGCCGACCAATACAACGAGGTAGTACATAGGCAGGATGCGCAGCGCGCGATTCCCGAAAAACTGCCCGAGCGCAAGCGGGCTTCCGCGAAAAAAGGGCAGCGACAACAGAAAGCCGCTCAGGACGAAAAACAGATCCACGCCGGTGCTGCCGCCGAACAGCAGGGCCGTGGCGAAATGAGCGTGTGGGTCAGGCGCATAACCGCGCAGTGAGCCGAGGAAGTGGTAGAAGAAAACCAGGGTGATGGCGATGCCGCGCAGCGATTCGCACTCGCTCAGCCGATCGTGCCGATCATCGGTCATGTTCAAGCAATTCCTTCATGCAAGGTCGGCCGATGGGCTTACGCTGGGGCGATTTCATCTAGAATCCGCAGATTCTACCTGCTACGCGAGTCTGTCCATCATGTGGTACGCGATCATCGCGGAAGATCATTCCGGCTCGCTGGAGCAGCGTTTGGCCGCACGCCCGGCGCATCTCGACCGCCTCAACGCCCTGCAGGACCAAGGCCGCATGCTGCTGGCAGGCCCGTTTCCGGCGATCGAATCGGAGAACCCCGGCCCGGCAGGCTTCACCGGCAGTCTGATCGTCGCAGAGTTCCCATCGCAGGACGAAGCAGAAGCTTGGGCAGGAGCCGATCCCTACGTGGCTGCCGGCGTCTACGCTCGTGTGACGGTCAAGCCATTCCGCAAGACGCTGCCGTGAGCGCGGCCGTGGTCGAAGAGATCCGTAGGCGGCTTGCGGAGGCATTGCTTCCCGTCGTGCTGGAGGTGTTCGACGAAGGCCACAAGCACGCCGGGCATGCGAACGCGGGCAAGGGTCACTACCACGTGCGCATAGTCAGTGCTGCGTTTGCCGGCATGCTACCGCTCAAGCGCCATCGCACGGTCTATGCAGCGCTCGATGGGTTGATGGACAACGGCATTCACGCGTTGTCGATCGATGCCTTTGCGCCATCGGAGTGAGCGCATGTCATGTCGCCCGTAGCTGGTCGCATGCAAGGTGACGGCTATCCAAGTATTGCGCACATGAATCCGCCGGCCGCACTTGCGCCGGCATGGTGGCAGCCATCCTCCAGGCAGGTTCGCTGGCTCGCGTGGCTGACGACGTGCTGCTTCATCGCTTTCTATGCCCGGTACGTCGTTGCCCACAGCGACTTCGACAACGAGGACCTCAACAATTTCCTGCTGATGCGGACGTCGGGTTTCTGGCAGTTCCTGCTGACGTCGACCAATGTGCATTTTGTGCCTGGACACCGGCTGCTGACCTGGTTGTCCTATTCGATCGCGCCGATGAACTTCGTGTTCGCCGTCGGCCTGCTGATGCTTTTTCAGCTGGGTTCGGCGACCTACCTGTACCGCATTCTCGGCTTCATGCGAATCGGCAGCGGCCAACCGTTGTGGCTGGCGATCTACTGCTGCTCCAACTTGGTGGCGTTCGGACTGATCTGGTGGGCGCATGCGCAGCATCGCGCCCCTTACGTGTTCCTGGATTTATGCGCGATCCATTACTACCTGGTCTGGTTGCGTCAGGGCGGCCGGTGCCAGCTGGTGTGGCTCGGGCTTGCCTATCTCGGCGCATTGTGTTTTTACGAGAAGGCCGTATTCATCCCACTGCATATGTTGGCTTTCGGCCTGCTGCTGCACGAGGGTGACTTCTTCAGGCCACTGTTGCGCAAGGTCTGGCCACCGCTGATTCTGCTGGCGCTGTCTGCCGTTTATGTCGTCGTCTATCTGGCCACTCACCAGCCGCATCTGCTGGAGGACTCTCGCAAGCTGATTGGGACACTACCCGAAGCCGCTGTGCGCGCACATCTCGCCAGCCTGGCTCCCGCGGGCAATCAGGCCGAACTGGCGCAGCGGGCCTTCAGCAGCGAATGCGGGTTTCTGAAGATGTTGGCCTCGTCGGTGACCGGGCTCAGCGTTGAAGGCGACTGGGACGTTCCCAGGCACGGCCTTTCGGTGCGGCTGGTCCTGATCTCCGCACTTTACCTGTCACTGGCCGGCTGGACTGCATGGCGGGTACGTGACGGCTGGAAGCTGATGCTGGGCATGTTGGTTGTTGCTGGTGCGGATTTCCTGCCGTTGGCGCTGTCCGATCGTGGCACGATCTGGGGCGGCGTGATCCTACATCAGTACCGCTACTACTATGAAGAGCTGCACCTGCTCGTGATCTTTGGCGGCCTGTGGACGATGCGCGTGCTGGCCAATTGCCCCTTGCCGCAGGAAAAGTCCCGGCTGCGGTTGCTCGCCAGTCTTGCGCTGCTGTGCTACGCGTCCTTGAATGTGATGAACCTGTGGCACGCGGGGCAGCGCTCGTCCGGTTCGATGCTGTCGTACTACCGGGCGACTCATTTGTACATGGCGCATTTGCGGCACGACCTGTCGCGCCTCCAAGAACCGGCTCCCGTCTTCGAGAACAGCGCGGTGCCTGGCCACCTGTCGGTGTTCGGCCTGATCCGCGATACACGCGTGCTGGTGCCGCTGTTCGTTCCGGGCAGCCGCTTCGACGTGGATGCGCCGGTGCGCTATCGCGTTAGCGGCGACGGCCACGTGGAACGGCTTGAGCGGAATAAACCGTCACCGGGCAGTGGCTGAGTCGAGGGTCGCCGGGTTCCGGCAACCTGATCAGGGAGGTTCCCGCCTATCTATAGGCATGCCCTGCAAGCGGATGCCGGTCGGATCGTTGGCGGCCCCGAAATGTGGGAAATCCACCGTGCCTTATACTGTCGCAATCTGTTGACCGAAGCCTCGTATGCGCCTGAGCACCATCAAACTTGCCGGTTTCAAGTCCTTCGTGGACCCGACCACCCTGCACCTGCCGAGCAACATGATCGGTGTGGTTGGTCCGAACGGCTGCGGCAAATCCAATATCATCGACGCGATCCGCTGGGTGATGGGCGAGAGTGCAGCCAGCCGTCTACGTGGCGATTCGCTGACCGACGTGATCTTCTCCGGCTCCAACACGCGCAAGCCGGTCGGTCAGGCGACGGTCGAGCTGATCTTCGACAACAGCGATGGCTCGGTCCAGGGCGAGTACGGCCAGTACGCAGAGATCTCGGTAAAACGTCAGGTCACCCGCGATGGGCAGTCCGCTTACTACTTGAACGGCACACGCTGCCGCCGCCGCGATATCACGGATCTGTTCCTCGGCACGGGCCTCGGTCCGCGCAGCTACTCGATCATCGAGCAGGGCATGATCAGCCAGATCATCGAGGCGCATCCGGAAGAACTGCGTACGCATCTGGAAGAGGCCGCCGGCATCTCCAAGTACAAGGAGCGCCGGAAGGAAACCGAGAGCCGCATCAAGGCCACCCGCGAAAATCTCGATCGTGTGCGTGATGTGCGCGACGAGGTGGACAAGCAGCTCGATCACCTCAACCGCCAGGCCCGCGCGGCCGAGCGCTGGAAGGCGCTGAAGGAAGAGCAGACGCGCAAGGAAGCCGAGCTGCGTGCGCTGGAATACCGTGGCCTGAAAAGTCAGCACGACGGCGAAGGCGCCGACTTGTCGGCCGCCGAAACCGAAATCGAAAAGCAGCTCGCCGGCCAGCGCCAGATCGAAGCGCAGTTGGAAACCGTGCGCGAGCGCCACACTGGCGCCAGCGAACATTTGAACAGCGTCCAGGCCGAGGTCTACAAGGTCGGCGCCGAGATCGCGCGCGTCGAGCAGCAGGTTCGCTACAGTCGTGAAACCGCCGATCGTCTGCAGCGCGCGCATGTCGATGCCGAGCGCGAGCATGACGAGCTGGCCACACATATCAGCACCGATCGTGCACAGGTCGAAATCCTGCGCACCGCACTGGCCGAAGGCGAACCGAAACTCGAGGCGCTGCAGCAGCTGCAGGACGATACCGCCGAAGCCCAGCGTGATACAGAAACCAAGCTGGCCGACTGGCAGCAGCGCTGGGACAGCCACACGCGCCATGCCGGTGAGTCCAGTCGCGCAGCCGAAGTCGAACGGACCAAGCTCAATTATCTGGACCGGCAGGGGATCGATCTTTCCAAGCGTCGCGAAGCGCTGGAAGCCGAGCAGAAGGCGACCGATGTCGCTGCTCTCGATGTGGCCGGCGAGCAGTTGCATGCCGATCATGACACCCAGCGCGAACGCGTCGAAACGCTAGGCAGCCTGCTCGATCAGCACAAGCTCAGCCACGAAAAAGTGCTCGACGAAGAACGCCAGGTGCAGTCGAGCCTCAATGAAGCACGGCAGCAGCTGCAGTCGGCCCGCGGTCGCCACGCCTCGCTCGAAGCGCTACAGCATGCGGCGCTGGGGCAGGAAGAAAGTGCCGCCAGTGGATGGCTGGCTCGCTTGGGATTGAACAAGTCGCGTCGATTGGGCGAAGCGCTGCAGGTCGATGCGGGTTGGGAGTCCGCCGTCGAAACCGTGCTCGCTGGCTTGCTTGATGGTGTACTGGTCGACAGCCCGCTCGGTCTGGTCTCGGAATTCGGCAGCCTCGGTGAGGCCGATATCGCGCTTCTTGCTTCTGCCGATGGCGGGCAGGGCGTAGCCGATACGTTGGCTGCCCGCGTACATGGTCCGGTGGCGGCGCTTCAGCTGCTTGCCAACGTACAGACAGCTGAAACGCTGGAAGAGGCCAGTCGGCTCGTTGCTACGCTGAGCCCACATCAATCCATCATCACCCGCGACGGCGACTGGTTGGCGCCGCACTGGGTGCGCGTGCGTCGTGCGCAAGGTAATCAG
>Ga0302233_10000716_pt1 | contig 25810 bp, 32 predicted proteins | sample II_Palsa_N3_1_FD_193516 | JGI IMG/M metagenome (GOLD analysis project Ga0302233, IMG submission 193516) | Peat permafrost microbial communities from Stordalen Mire near Abisko, Sweden - II_Palsa_N3_1 | ecosystem: Environmental > Terrestrial > Soil > Palsa > Peat permafrost | place: Sweden... | reverse complement strand
TGCTGCACTGGTGCGTTACGGTGAGTTTGGGGCTGACGATGTCGACGCATCTGCTGCTGACGTCGTCGCAGTTGATTGAGCCGACGGCAGCGAGGTCGACAGCGTGGCAGGTGCGCCACCGGCCACGGCCGCCGCCTCGGTCGACGACGAGGCGCTCTTCTTAGGTGCCATTCTATTACCCCGAACAGCAGCAGCAGCACAGGGTGAGTTCAGGCCAAACAGGACAAAACGCCGAAGCGAAGGTGTGAGAAACGTGGGGGACTGTTTTTTTTTTTTCCCAAGTGATGACCGATTTTTTGCCGGCACCTCGTGCTCGCCAAGCTGATGCCGTCGGCGCCGGGCTCCACAAGGGCAGCAAGCGACGCCGATCGCGCCGCTCTCCTCAAAGAAAAACAATGTAGTTTATTATTCATTTATTTCAGGATTTGTTATAGCTTGGCCACGAGATCGGCGCGCTGCTCCCCCGTGAACAGGACTGTGGACGTCTTGCCTGCGATTGAGTCGACGAGACGGGCGTTAACTGCGCGGATAAAGTCGCTGACTGTGATGGAGCGCACAAAGGCGAGGGCCTGCTCACGCTCGGTGTAGACGCCTGCTCGGTCAAACGTGCACGACTCGATCATGGACGAGAGCTCGCCCAGGTTGTTGTACGAGTGCGAGAGGCCGGTCTCGTACGACTGGCGAATGGTCGCGAAGCGTTGCTGCAGCGAGCCGTGCTCTGCCGGGTCGTTCCATTGGGCGATCGTGTTGCGCAAAAAGGTCTGGTAGCGGTCCAGCAGTCCCTGCGGCGTCACCGTGCTCGACTGGCTCGTGAGGTACAGGAGGGTGCGCTCGCGCTGCAGCACCGTCGAGCTGCACCAGACGATGTAGCCCGTCTGCTGCCTGGTACGCAGCTCAGAGTTGAAGGGCTCGGAGAGGGCGTTGGAGATGAGGTGTGTCCACACGTTGTTCTCGACCGAGCAGGCGCCCGTGTCGATCATGAGCAAAGCCGCGTTTCCTTGCGTCCTTATTAAATAATAAAATAAATCCCTTACATAGATAAAAGAAAATATAGTTACAATTGCGACGACTCGACGATGTCGCGAGCCTGTGCCTTGATCGCTGGCTTCTTCGTGACTGTGGCCCGATCGGCCACCGCAGGCTGAAAGTGCTTGGCGACGGCTGCCACGACGGCCGCGGCAGTCTCGTCGGTGGTCTGGCCCGTCAGCGTGGCCTCGATGAACGTGCGCTCGTGCCACTGGCGGGCGAAAGCGAGCACGTCGTCCAGCGTGAGGTCCTTCATCGCCTGGATGTGATCCTGGGTCGACAAGGGGACGGCGTACTGGGATCGCATGGCTGCCTGGATGGCCTGTCGCACGGGCAGGTTCTTGAGCGAGTTTCTACTTGCAATATGTAAGGGGAAAAAAATATCATTCTTATTTACTCTAGGGATCGCAAATGGCGATCGCGGACGCGCTCAAAGGCCGTCTGCTTTGGCACCATCGCCTTGACCAGCTCGAGCGAGTTGGCCCAGACAGCGAGGGCCTTGTCCGTGTAGCCCGACAGGGACAGCGCGATGCCGGTTGCCATGGGCGAGACGTGGAAGGACAGGCCGGCGAGCAGGGCCGTGTAGTTTGGCGTGCGCAGCTGCTCGTCCACGAGGGCTGCCCACACGGCCGATCGCGCCACCGACGCGGCAGAGTCCCCACGGATCGCGGGCGAGTGCACACGTACAGACCAGTGCACGACGGGGTCGCCAAAGAAGCGGTCGTCGAGCGTGACGACGTGCGAACGGTCGTCGTTCTGGGCCGTCTTGGGCACGATCACGAGCGGCTGCGCAACGAGCGGCGCTGACGACACGCTCAGCTTGCGGGGGATGTACGGGTTGGGCCTGGGGAAGGCGATGGTGCGGTTGGGCACGAGCCCGCCGTCCGTGTACCGATCGAGCTCACGGGGCGTGAACTTGTGCACGGCATATCGGGCGCCCATGTGCTGCTCGGTCTTGAATGCGGCGGCAGCGGCCTCTAGGGCCCCAGCGGGCGCAACGAGCTTGACGATGACGTTGGAGGGCGACTGGAGGTGCAGCCACAGCTTGCGCATCTGCGACTGGTCCACCCGTTTGGTCTCGATGAGCTGCTGCGGGTACGTCTCCAGCGGCTCCCTGCGCAGGCTCTGGGCCAGCTTGGTCACGGCGCCGAAGACGCTGCTGGCACGGGGCTGGAACTGGTAGTGCGTGCGCGCCATCGTGTTGACCTCGTCGCGGACGTGGTCGGGGAAGGCCTGGAAGGACGCGAACTCGCGCAGGGCGCTGAACACACGCGCGACAACGGTCTCGCGCTGGGCAAGCCCCGTTGTGGTCAGGACAAGGTGCAGCTGCAGCACCCAGTTGTCGCCGCCGTGGCAGGTGGTGCCCGCAGACAGATGCTCGACCAGGTTGTCCCTTTGCAGCCAGGCATAGAGGCTTTCCTCGCCCTCGTGACCCAGCACTGAAAACAGAAAGTAAATATTTACTTGTCTATTTATTTGTCGCAGTACCGGTGCACGCCAGGCTAGCCGGCTTGGTCTCGTGCACGGCCGACGACAGGGCCGCTGGGATCTCCCACATCAACGTGATCTCGCGGGTGTTTTTGAGGGGGACGATGTGGACCCACGACGCCCGCAAGCTGGCAGGATAGAGGTTGCACTCGCCGGCGTTGACCTTGAGGCTCTCCCTGGTGGGCGCAGCCGGGGAGGAGGAAGACGAGGGGATGGGGGAAAAGAGGGACGCGGCCACCGATTGCAGCCAGTGCAGGTCCCTGGGCGAGTACAGCACGAGGCGCATTGCGGGCGCCACGTAGTGCTTGCGGTACCACTGGTGCAGCCGGGCCTGGTCGATCAGCTTCATCGACGCCAGGTTGCCCGTGTTGAAGAAGGCGTGTGGGTGCTCGGGGCGGGCCAGCTCCTTGAGCACGTGGACGGCTCGCCAGCCATCGTCGCTGATGTTCTTGCGGAACTCCTCGTCGACGGCGTTCTGCTCGCGCTCGACGCAGGACGGGTTGAACAGGGGCGCGTGGAAGAACTGGGCGAAGCGGTCCAGCGCGCCCTCGAACGCGTCGTTGCGCACCGACACCATGTAGGTCGTGTGGTCCGACGCCGTGTACGCGTTGAGCTGGCCCCCGTGGTCCTTCACGAACCGGTCGTACTCGTTCTCGTCCGGGTACTTTTGCGTGCCCAGGAACAGCATGTGTTCCAGAAAGTGCGCCGTCCCCTGGGCATCGACGTCGTCCCGCCAGCTGCCCGTCTCGATCGTCATGGCCGCACCAGACTCGCGGGCGAGCGGGTCGCTCACGCAGTAGACCTCGAGGCCGTGCGCGAGCACGTACTTGCCCGTGGCGATCGACTGCAGCTGCGGCGACCGGATCCGCAGCGTGCTGCGGTCGGACACGGGCACGATGCCGCTCACCGACGACGGCGCAGAGCTGCTCATTCGACGCGGCAGGGAGAGGCGCCCCAAACGACCCAACATGCAAAGAAAGAAAAGGACGTATTGCGTACACTACCTTACGTATTCCGTTCTTTTGGCGTCAAATCATGCTTGCCAGCTTGTCTTTTTTGCCAAGCCAGCAAAAGAAATGCTCGCCCTCCGTGCCTGTCGCCCGACTGCTGCTGCTGCTGCTGCTGCTGCTGCTGCCCGTGGACGTCTGCTGCGCCCGATGTCGTCATTCAAGACGGTCGAGCCCGTCGTTGCGGTGGTCGACCCATTGGAAAAGGCCCTCAAGGTACACTACGTTTTAACGAGGAGACATCAGGGCGCTAAACTCGACTACCGCACACCAAGGACATTGGGCAAATCGAGAAGGAGCTTACGACGACTACTTTTGCCGCGCCTGCTTTGTCGCTCGTGTCTGTGGTTTTCATGAGCACGCTTGGTTACTTTGTTGCGGACAACATGGAAAACACCATCGGTCAGCACATGAGCAGCAAAGCCAGCCAGTTTGACCACGACCTGCTCGAGATGCGCATGGATCGTATGGAGCCACAACAAGATGCTGCCATCGTGGACCTCGCCAGCAAGCAAAAGATGCTGGAACAGCAACTGCACAAACAAGATGCTTGCATCGACCAGTTGGTTCTAAAGCACAACTGCCTGGCAAGAACGCAAGACCGCCAAGACGAGGCCATCGCCACATCCCGAGACCTTTTCCACGACGCCAAGATATTGGCTGTATCGGCCATGGTCACTGGCCTCGGAGCGACGGCTGTGACCGCCCTAATGCTGCTGGTCATGGTGCAGCGTTAGATCAATACTTCTGATGCTGTCCAGGAAAAAATAAAAATTCGCTGGGCCCACGGACCCCTCACTTGCATAAATGGAGGTCGACTACTATGTCGTGTTGTCGGTCGGCCGAACGGCGACACAGGACGATATCCGCAAAGCGTAAGGGGGCTCGTGTGTGCACCCTTTCGTGCCAATGTCTGTTTGTGTTTGTGTTTGTTTGTGTGCAGGTACCGCAAACTGGCGCTGGAGTGGCATCCCGACAAGAACCCGCACCGTTTGACCGAGGCCGAGCTGCGATTCAAGGAGATTGCCGAAGCGTACGAGGTGCTCTCGGACGGTAAGCGCTGCTTGAACGAGGGGGGTGTGAGCTGAAAAACAGTGCGTGCAGTGGCAAAGCGGCAGCAGTACGACCGGTTTGGCAGGAGTGCGTCAGCCAACCCGACGACGTCACACTCTTCGTTTGCCCAGGACGGCTTTCACGGTAAAGTAACCACATCCACGCACACGCACCGAGATTCAGCAACACAGAGAGTGATAACCCTTGCCTATCAGATGGCTTTGTGCACCGGTCACCGCAGGACATATTTGCGGATTTCTTTGCCAACGACCCGTTCTTTAGCAGTATGTGTTTGCCATTGGCGTCGTCTGCTCATGTGTTTTTACCAGGCATGCACATGGGGCAGCCACCGATGTTTGCTCCGATGCAGCCACGTCCGTTCCCGCAAGCGATGCCAATGGGGGCGTTCTTCATGAATGACCCGTTTTTCGGAGGCCATGCGAGTCCGTTCTTCGCCCCGATGGGCCAGCAGATGATGTTTTCCTCCTCCTCCTCGTCGTCCTCGTTTGGTGGCCGTGTGGGCGGTGGGGCGAGCCGCAGTATCCAGGTACGCCATTTCATGTTGCTAGTTGCTGAAAGAAGTTGTATCACAGACGACCATCATAAACGGCGTGAAAACAACGACCGTCCGCGAGGTGGACCAGTTTGGAAACGAGACGGTCACCCAAGAAAGCTCGAACGGGCAAAAGACGATCCACGTGAACGGTGTCCCTTCTCTCTTGCAGTACGCAACCTTGCTTGAAAAAAACAACGCTAAGAAACCTGACAGATCGCCCCCGACGTACGCCAATGCGCACTACAGTTCGACAAACGTCCCGGTGGGCGCCGCACCGCCATCCTACTCCTCTGTCACCTCTTCTCCGCCAGAGTATGCCTCGGCCCAGCGCAGGAGCATCCCCGTCCACTTTGTTGGTGGGCAATCGCAGCAAACGCCGATTGTGATTGACGACGTCAATTCCAACCGTGGCCAGGTACCGTCTTATTCAACGGGCCGTCTCTAATTTTATGTCCCCGTGTGCCCGTAGAAGAGGAAGACTGCCTCAGATGTCGTTGATCTCACTGGCGGCAAGTGAAACTTTTTTTTTCTTCTTTTTATGTTTTCCTTGTACTTGCAGCCATAATCACTTATTACATTTCTTCAGATAACTTTAAAAGTTGGTCATGATCTTTTTCTTGGAGTTTTCGGGCTTGACATCAGTGAACCAGTGAGCCTCTTCCTCCTGGTAAAAAAAAAATTTTTTTTTTAAAATGTAAACAAAGTAGTTGCACGTACGAGGATGCGATCCGCCTCGGCCTTGATACGCTCCAGCTTGGTGCCGTAGGCCAGGTCTGCCTGGTACGAGATGGCGTAGGGCATGAGCACCAGCGGGAAAATCGCGGGCACAGGGAAATGGCCTCGCTTGATGGTCGCCGCCGACACGCCGGTGACAAGGAGGCCGTATAGGCCGACCTCCCACACGAGCAGCTCACGCTGCTGCGCCACCATCGTCGCCTGCATCCGCTTGGCCTGTGTCATCATCATCTGATTTCCATTTCCCCATTGTAAAATGCGCACAAAATTAAAATAAATAAACGAAGTGAAGTGCGTGCCTCCTTCTGCGCCTCACGCTGTGCCTTCATCGCCTCCTGCTGCTTCTCGGCCATCGCCGACGCCACCTTTTCGCCCGCGCCGCTCAAAACGTTGCCCATGACGACAGCGATGTACTCTGGGTGCGGCACACAGGATAAAGATGAGGAAAACACCGTTGGGGTTGTTGCTTTTTCAAAAATTTCTTTTTTCACGCGCGCGGGACTCAATCACCTTGTCGTTTCCCCCCTTGGGGGCCGTTTCTTGCGCTCTTTGCGACTCTGTGAATAAGCAAACGCACGTTTGCCTGGTCGCTTTTTGTAGTACGGTTTTAGAATATGCCTCGTGGCTTTTTTTATGACAACCCACGTGCTTTCCGCTGCCCTCCCCTGTCATGTCCTGCTTTTGCACTTTGCTTTTGCTTTGGTTTGCTTTGCTGGCTTACTGCTGTCTGTGCTCATGGCTTGGTTGTTTTGCGCAGGTCGAAAAAATGGCGCCCAACGTCGTCGATAGTGCCATGTCGGTCCCCAAGGTGACGGTCGCTGGCAAGAAGGCCGCGCAGTCCGGGAAGACCAAGGTGGCGGTCGTGGGCGACAAGGTCGCCGTGCTGTCCCTGGAGAAGCCCCCGTTCACGCTCAAGGACGTCAAGGACGCGATCCCCGCGCACTGCTTCAAGCCGACGCTGCACGAGTCGTTTGGGCACCTGGCGCTGGACCTGCTGCAGTTTGCGGCTGCGATCGCGGCCGTGCTCTTTGTGCACGAGTACGTCAAGGACTACTTTGTGCCGCGCATGCTGCTGTGGACGGCCTACTGGGCCTTCCAGGGCGTGACCGGCACCGGCATCTGGGTCATTGCGCACGAGTGCGGCCACGGCGGGTTCTCCACCAACCAGACCATCAACGACATTGTCGGCTTCATCCTCCACTCGGCCTTCTACGTGCCCTACTTTTCGTGGCAGCGATCCCACTCCAACCACCACCACTACACCAACAACATCAACAAGGACGAGGTCTTTGTCCCTGTCAAGCACGACGGCAAGGTCCGCGTGCACAGCGCGCAGGAGAAGAACCCCGTCCTTGTCTTTTTGCACCTCGTCGGCGTCCTCATCTTTGGCTGGCCACTCTACCTCACATTCAACATGACGGCCCACGAGCCCAACCCGGGCGAGGAGACCTCCAACAGCCACTTCAAGCCCTCGTCCAACATCTTCAACGCCAAGGACCGGCCCTATGTCTTCCTCTCGGTGGCCGGCCTCGTCGCCTGGACCGGCATTCTCGTCTACCTCGGCAGCGTCTTTGGCTACCTGCTTGTCTTTATGCTGTAACGTCCCACCCATCCTCTACCGATCCAATAGCTAAATAAATAAATTCAACGTAGCTACTTCCCCGTCCTCCTCGTCGTCAACGGCTTCCTCGTCTCCATCACGTTTTTGCAGCACAGCGACAAGAAGCTGCCCCATTACGAGAACGCCGACTGGAACTGGCTCCGCGGCGCCCTGAGCACCGTCGATCGCACGATGGGCCGCTTCCTCGACGTCAAGCTGCACTTTATCCACTCGACCCACGTCTGCCACCACATCTTCTCCAAGATGCCCTTTTACCGCAGCGAGGAGGCCACCGCTGCCATGATCAAGGTCCTGGGCCCGTACTATGCCAAGGACAGCGGCAACTTTGCCGTCGCCCTCTACAATAACTTCCGCGACTGCAACTACCTCGAGAACAACACGGGGGTTCTCTACTGGGTCGAGGAGCATCTCTCGGATTAAACACAGGAAAAACGGTAGCTTATACACACATTTGTTCATCTGAATTTTTTTTTTTTCACCTCGCTTGACAACGGAAAAGATGCCGCGACATGTTGCAACATGTATGTCCCCCCTAATTTTCTTCAAGCATGAAGGGTTTCGCGTGCGTTGTTGCGCTGGCTGTGCTGGTGGTGGCGTCGGTGGGCGCCTATGGCCAGCAGTGGAGGCTCACGAGCCAGTACACGACCTCGGACTGCGCGGGCCCTGTCTTCAAGACCACTGCTGTTCCCGTGACGAGTATTGAACCTCCCCCCAGGCTCACGCCCTTTTTGTGATCCTGTCTCTCCCCTGCAGGCTCTTGCTCGTCGGTCAGCTGCATCTCGTACAACGGATCCTCGGTAGCGGTCACCTGCTCGGACTCGCAGCCGTCGGCGCCCGCGGGCTATGCTGAGCAGGATCAGTTCAGTATGTGTTTTTTTTTTCCCCCCTTGTCACAGTTAACTTCCTCGGAGGGGTGCGTTAACATGCCTTGCCAAACACAGCCACGTCCACCTGCAGCGGGTCGCCCACGACAGTCAACATTGTTGCCGTCGACCAGTGCTCCACCAACCAAATCGTATGGTGCTTGTTTTAGCAGGAAATAAGCTAAGCCAATTAATGATCAACTAGATCTCCTGCAACACGGACGGCACCACGACCCTGACCAGCTACGACACGACCGACACCACGTGCAGCGGCACCGGCAACTCGAACGGCGCGACCGAGGTCGACACGTGCCTCCCCACGATCACCGGCGGCAAGTTTGTCATCAACAAGTGCGTTGGCTTTGTGGGCGGCAAGCTGGTCGCGATCCAGACCACGACGGGCGGCATGGTGCTGGCGATCCTCGTTGTCACGGCACTGACCCTTGCGTACATCGGCGTCCGACACGGCTTTGGCGGCTTTGGCGCGGCCCTGCCCTCGGGCTTTGCCATTGGCCTGATTTCCGTGCGTGCCCTCGTGATCATCTTTGCGGCCGTCGCTGGCGTGCTTGCCGCAAGCAAGCCCACGTTTGGCTACACGCAGTACTCGCTCACGGCCTTCATCTCGCTGGCCAACTTTATCGTGGCCGTGTACTCGTTCCTGATGATCCTCCTCTTTGCCTTCCCCAAGTCGTTCCCCTTCATCAAGGAGTCGCTCTTTGCCTACCGCGGGTTCCTCGTGGTCGAGGCTGCCTTCCTCCTGCTTGAGCTCATCAGCGGCGCCGTCATCATCACGGCCATCGACGGAAACGTCCTCAACTACAACGCCGCCTGCGTCCTCACCTTTATGGCCGCAGCCTTCATGGTCACACCGCTCGTCCTCATGATCATCGCCAACCGCAAGCAGGGCATCCTTTCGGCTGGCGGCCTTTCCCAGGGCGTTGGCACCGCGGCCACGGAGAAGATTGATACGAAGAAGAACAACTCGCCCTTCTACTAAGCCGCCAGCGTTTTGTTTTGTTTTGTTTTGTTTTGTTCTGTTTGTTTGGCCATTGTCAAAAGTAGATGTTTTTTTTCCCTCTTTTTTTAGTCATTTCACTCTCTATAGTACACTGCATTACTTAGTCGTAAAAGGGGTATCCACCAGTGGCGGGCTCAGGCTTGGCGGCGGCGGCGGGGGCGGCGGCGGTGCTGGAGGCTGCCTTGCGGTTGCTCGTACTCGTGTTGCTCTCGTCCTCGTTGTAGTCGCCGTCGAAATCGCCCTCGACGCCGTCGTCGTTCACGTCGAGGTACTCGTCCTCGTCGTAGTCGTTGTCCAGCTCGTCGTCCAGTGGCGGCAGCGGCTGGCGCCAGTAGTTGAAGTCGGAAAAGCTCTCGTTGATCTCCTTGGACTGCTCCGTCAGCGGCGGGAACATCTGGTTGACAATGTCGTTGAGCGAGAGGTACTTGAACCGGAACGTCTCGGCCATCTCGACCTTGATGTCGCCCTTGGGGTTGATCGTGAAGATGCGGTGCTCGGGCACGTCCACCGCCTTGTACGACATTGCATCCTAAGTAGCAACAAATAAAAGTAAATAAAAAATTTATGCTTTCAAGTTTTGTACGGTTTCACGGTTGCCAAAGCCAGCGTAAAAGGGATGCTCCGCCTTGAACAGCCTCTTGAGGTCCTTGAGCACCGACATCTTAAAGTCCTGCGGCCTGCGCTGGATGACTTCACGATGGAGGGCCTGGAGGAGCCGGTCGGGCGCGCAGATGACGGGTCCCTCGGGCAGCCGCCAGCCGCCGCTCTGCTCGACCCACTTGAGGAACTCGCGCGTGTAGTTGGACTGGCCGATCGCGCGCGAGGTCAGGTACAGGATCTGGTAGCCGTTCTTGGCAATGTTGGAGTACAGGTTGGCCACGCCCGAGTGCGTCCAGTCCTTGCCCACGGCCGTGAAAATGTGGCCGAGCGTGTCCGACTTGGTGATGGTCCCGTCAATGTCAGAGATGACGATGCGGACGTCGTGGTTCCATAGGTAGATGTTGGCCGTGCACGAGGCGGTGCCCTGGAGCGACGTCGACACGGTGAAAACGACCTTGTTGGCGCCGGGCTGGAGGTCCAGCGATTGCTTTGAAACAAAGTATTAATGAAAAAAAAAAAAATTATTCCTAGTGGGTACCAGTTGCTCGTTGGTCAGTCGAAGCGACTTGGCATAGTTGTGCTTGACATTGGTCGCAGGAGTGGGCTGGACGACGATCGGCGACGATGACGCCGGGTGTTGGTGGGGATTCGCAGAGGGGAACGCCTGCTCGCTGCCTGCCTCGCCGTTTATGCTGCCGCGCGGGGACACGGCCGGGTTGGACACGCGATCCATCTCGCCACTGTAGGTCAGGTTGAGCTGGTTGGACGACTGCTGCTGGTGCTGCGTCTGAACACCCGTGGGCTGACCCGGCTTCTTGCCAAAGAGCCACTCGGAGATCCGCCAGTTGCTCCGCGGTTTCTCGCCTCCCTTTGCGACCATCGTGTTGATGTCGTCGATGATGAGCGACTTGAGCGTGTCCTTGGGCAGACGCCGCCGGTAGACCAAAAGGGACATCAGGTAGGGCGCGGCGACGTTCCAGCGGAATAACCGGTCGTCCAGCAGCAGGACCAGGTTGGGGTTGTTGATCAGGAACGGGTTGGACACAAAGTCCTCAAAGCGGACGCGGTGCTTCTCAAACAGCTCGAGGGCGGCCTCAGAGTCCTCCAGGCTCACGATCGACCGCGAGAGCTGGTCGCCGCAGAGCGACATCGACACGTCGAGCTCGTTCAGGTCGGTCGAGTCCTCGCCGCCGCTGCTGGGAGTGGGCGATATCGCGGCAGGACTAGAGCATCATTTTTTTTAAAGTAAAATCTAGTGTAATTCCAGTACGGCAAAAAGTGGTCGGGGATATCGGTGATTGGGGCGATCGAGATACGTTTTGGGCTCGCCCTAATTGAATTTTTATTATTATTATTATTAAAATATAAATGGGGGTTTATCGTACGTGACGTTGATGACCGTGTCGTTTGCGGTGCGGTTGCTCGGCGGCAAGATCGAGCTGGTGCTGTGCTGGATGCGAGGGCTGGGGAGGGCGCCTGTGCTTGCGCTGCTGCCGAGGGAAAAGTTGCCCTCGGTGGCCGCCCGAGGCAATGCGGAGGTCGGGGGCGGCGAGCCTGCAACCGAATGGCTGGGAGATGTCGTCGTGCGCATGACTGGGGCGGAGGACGCAGAGAGCGGCGCACTAGTGGGTGTGTCGGCAAAGAACGCCGAGCCTGGGGTCGACGACAACGGCCCCTCGGACACGCTTGGTCTGGGGGAGACAGTGAACGGCGGCGGAGGCGTTTCCAGTTGCCCTTCCTCGTTGTCCCTCCTGGGCAGTCCGCCCCATCCCCACGTCCAGTGATCGTGCTATTGCCACGAAACACAAAAAATAAATAAATAAATAAAAATAGATGGTTATTTTATGTACCGGCGATCCCGCATCGGCTTCGGCGACGACGAGCGACTTTGATTCGACGATGGTTGCGATGGCAGGCTGCTGCTGCTGCTGCTGCTGGTGGTCAGCCGTAGTCTCGGGGGCGGCTGAGGGCACGCGATCCGTGGCAGCAAACGAGAGAAGGCCGTCTGATTCGGGCAGCGACGACGGCGGCAGCAAAAAGTCTGCGTCAGCCGAGGGCGTATCATCCGTGTTGGCAAACATTGCGGGCGACGCAGGGATCGAGGCGCCCCTGGAGGACATCAGGGCCACGCTGCCGCCACCGAGCATCGTCGAGGTGGTTGTCTTGGTCGTGGTCGTGGTCGTGGTCGTCGCATTTAGGTCCAGGGCCTCGAATTTCTAAACAGCACGTTTGCGTGTAGGTACGCTTAGAAAGGGCAGAACGGTCTAATCACGATACCTCGGAGAGGGTGAGGTCGGGCGGTGCAGAGGGCGAATGGATCGGTGACGTGACATAGGCCTCTGGCACCGGTTTCTATACGGTTTAGGCCCTGTTTTAGTCGGCGGAGGGTGGGGAGGCATCAGAAAAAGAGCACGCACACTCGTCTCGACGACAAAGAACGCCTCGCCAGCGTCGCCGACCTTCATGTGGATGTCGATCAGCCTGCCGTTGACACTGATGTCGACCTAGCCAACCGACTTTGATCTCAACAAGCCAACAAAGAGAAGGAACATACACGGTTCTCGTTGGGACGCAGCAGCTGCAGCTTGCCAAAGCGGACGTGGAATGGCGAGCCCACGAGCGAGCCGTCGGGCTCACGGACGACGAGCACGTCAATGGCGCCGCTCAGCGTCGACGGGTTCATCTCCCGGTAAAACGTCGACACGGACGTGAACGCGCTCTTGACGTAGTTCATGTCTCCTGTCTAGACACCAAGGTACCAAGGTACCAAGAGCGTGGTGAGCGAGCAAACTGGCTGGAGCCCATATTATCGTGTACATGACCCGGAGTACCATGCACCAAAAAAAAAAAAAAAAGGATCGTTCTTCCCTCAGCCTCTCACCTTCCCCGTCAGTCTATTCTTGAGCTTGCACGGTCATTTTATTTTATTTTTATTATTTTTCCAATGTTCGGGCAATTCACAAAGTAAGAAATGATTTATTCTCTCTCTCCCCCCCCCTTTCTTGTCTTCTCTTGGCTGAAAATAAAAACGGGTATTACTTAGAAACCCCAGTTGATGAGGGCGCCGGCGTAAAAGGTGAAGCCGAAGTTTGCGAGGGTCGTGTTGCTGATGAGGACGGTGAACACGGTCGTGCCGGCCTCGAGGAACACGGGCGGCCAGTGGGCGGGCAGGGGCAGGAACGGCGTGAGCGATCCCGAGTGCAGCACCTGGCCCTTGTAGAGCAGCAGCGTCACCTCGAGGTTGGACTGCCGCGTGGGCACCGAGCCGCCGGGGGCGAGGGTGTAGACCTCGATGGTGATGTTGGTGGGGTCGCAGACGTACACGGGCGGCAGGGTGCCTTGCGGGGTGCGCTTGCCCACGTCGACGCTGTTGTCGCCGTCGTCGTTGTCGCCGTCGGAGCCGAGCAGGGCGGTGTACTCGCCTTCGGTGTCGACGCTGCGCTTGACGATGTAGGGCTTCAAGTACTGGAAGCCCATGTTGGCCACGAGCGCCGTCACGGTCGCGTTGTAGGGCACGACAAAGCCGTCGACGGGGATGCTGGTGGACGGGTTGGGCACGGCGGTGAAGTCGGGGAAGCCGAGCGAGTAGAAGACGTCGCAGAGGACAAAGGAGCACCCGCTGCTGTAGGGGATGAGCGTGTTGCTGGTCGCGCTGGTGCCGTCGGCGCCGTTGGTGCCGTTGGCGCCGGGAGGTCCAGGGGGGCCCTGCTCACCTGCGGGTCCGGCCGATCCGTTGAAGCCCTGGGGTCCCTGGGGGCCTTGGGGGCCCTGGATGCCCTGGGAGCCGTTGCAGCCTTGCGGGCCTTGCGGGCCATGCGGGCCTTGGGGACCAGCGGGGCACTGGCAGTGGCTGGGCGTGGCTGTGGGCGTGGTGGGCGTGACGGACGAGCAGTGGCAGTAGATGTCGGGGATGGCCTGGAGCTGGGTCCCCTTGGTGCAGCCGGCCGAGGTGAACAGGCTGATCTCGATCTCGTCGCTGCAGCTGGCCGCGAGCGTGGGCAGGGTCGCGACGCCATCCACGGGGGCTGCGTGTCCGCTGGGTCCCTCCTTGACGCACTTGACGTTGCTGGCCACGTTGGACACGGTGACCTTGAGCGTGTTGGGGTTGATGGTGCAGACCGTGTCGGGCAGGAAGGTGCAGGCGAGTGCGTGGCCGATCTCGCCGGAGCTGCAGTCCTCCGTGGACCAGAAGGTGAGCGACACGGCCGTCTTGGTCGTGGGCGCGCCAAAGGTCAGCGACGACGTGGTCGGGTTGGCTAGGTGCTTGCCGTCGTCGCTGCGCTTGATGCACAGCGTGCCCGTGGGGATGTTCTCGACCGTCACCACCTGGTTGCTCACAAAGCACACCGGCGCGGTACGGGTGGCGGGGGCTGCGGAGGCGCCCAGCAGGACGAGCGACGATGCGGCCGCCCAGCAGGCAAGCAGCAAGGCTGTGTTCTTCATGGCTTTCGTTGCGATTGGAACGGAATGGGAATTGTGGGCCGTGCTGATTCGGAGGAGCGCCTTTTATACCCATGGCAGCGTCATCCACACGTCGAGTGAGGGGGGGGAGGGGGGCGCTCGGATGGGCGCCATCAGCGCAGCGGGCAGAAGGGCGCGGCAGTGGGCACCGAGGGTGAGCTATGGGCTGGACACTTTCGATAATGGTGCCTGTGCGACGTCCATTTAACAGAACACAGCCCCTAGGATGGTGCATGTTCGTGCCATGACCGTGGCAGACCTGGCCAGCGTCCTCGCCGTCCAGTCTGCGTGCTACCAGCCACGCTTCCAGGAGCCGCTGGCGTCCTTTGCGTTCAAGCTGGCCCGGCACCCCGACTCCGCCTGGGTCGCCGTTGCTCGTGCTACGTCGGAAGAGGGGAGAAGAGAGGCCCGCGACGACGGGGAAACGGTGGCGGGCTACTGCTTTGCCCAGGGTGCACAGTGGGGCTGCCCTCCGCCGCTGGGGGATCAAGGGAACGCCGCACCGCAGCCGGGGTCAGAGAGTAGTTCCGGGATTAATTGGGTGCTGCACGTGCACGACGTGGCCGTAGCCCCGTGGGCCCAGGGAAAAGGTGTCGCAGGGCGGCTCATGCGGACAGCCATGGCCTGGGGACGTGTCACAAAGGGGTGGACGGTCGCGCAGATCGTGGCGGTGCAGGGGTCGGTCGAGCGGTGGGGCAGGATGGGGTACGTGGTGGGGGTCCCCAACAAGGACCTGGAAGGAGACTACGGCGAGGGGGCTGCGTTCATGTGGCAGCCGTTGGTGGGTGGGGAACGTGCAAGGCTGTAGGCGGATGTGCACTACCACTTGACCCTATTCATTGGCAATGTATGTCGTTACCTGCACGGTCACAAGAGCGCGTTGATTTACCGCTAATGTAGTGAGAAGTGGGGCTGGGGCCGCGCCAGGACCGGACTCATCGTTGTCGTCGCCGTCCAGGGAGTGTAAAACAGTTGTTACAGTGCTATTTCCACATGCCGATGGCCTGTAAAATAATTTTTTTTTTTTCTTTTTAAGGAGTTATTTCATCTACTCGTCCATCCTGTATGAATACAAGTAACCTCGAGTGCAGAACACATGCGAAAGTGAATGTGTGAATGTGAGCCAGAAAACAGTGCAAAGATGAACACTAAACCTCACTGTGAGGTTACTTTTTGCCTTCAGTGAAGCCAGGAGTGAGTGTGTGTGCACTATTTTCTGCATCGTGTCCAACCCGGATCGGACCCTTTAGCGGGTCTCTAACTGTAACAAGGTACGTTTTGGTTTACGGTGACTTTGTTGACTGACTGCACTCTCTGCATGTACTGCTGCCGTCACCCTACACTTCTACCTGCACACGTTCATTTCTGCACTGTTTCTTGGCTTCACTGCACTCTTTTCTGGCTGCATTCACAACTTTACTCAGTTCGCATGTGTTTGTGCAGGTTAGGTTAATAAAAACAGAAGGCAGTTAAGAATCAGAAATCTACATTTGAATCTATTTTTTAGTTCAGGATGGCTTCGCCAAAACGTGTCCGTTTCGCCGCCGACGTGTTCGACAACGAACAGCCCCGGACAACCCTCCCTGCATCCGGCGGCGGCACTGTGTCTCACAGCCCCCCGCCCCCCACTGGCGCTGCGAACGGATCGGCATCGGGCCAAGGCGTGGGCGACGAGTTCAAGCGTCGTGTCGCCGCCACCTTTGGTGCCCTGGTGAACCCGCACTCGCGTACAGCCGCACGAACCGAGCTCAACGAGCGGGCCGAGCACGAGTACGAGAACGACATGTTTGTGACCACGGCCGTGTCTGGGTTTGACCTGCGCGAGGCCATCGACTCGTACGAGCAGCCAGACCATGTACGTTTTTTCCCTTGCCCCTGTGCAACGCTTGTGTCGACTAATGCACACAAGGTGCGCCATCCCGAACGCTACACAAAGTACTCGCTGGCCGACGTGGACATCGAGGGCGGCGCCAACGAGGAGGGCGAGTCGGAGGCGGCGCTGGCCTTCCTGCAGTCGTTGAGATCGGCACGACACGGGCGCCAACAAGGGCAGCAAGGGCGGCAAGAACAGGAGGAGCAGCAAATGGGCACCAACGAGCAAGAGCAAAGGAGGGCGGCGGTGAGTGCTGCCACAAGGGGACGGCGTGGGACGGCATCGGGGTCAAATGGGAGGATCGGCGGCTGGAGGGCGTACATGGACGAGGAGTACGAGAACGACGAGGCCGCGCCCCAACAAGAGGATCGAGATGACATGGACTTGTAAATGCCTGTGCTCTTTGTGTATAGAAATAAATCGCAGTGGGAAAACAACAGTGAAGAGGGAGGGTACAGGAATAATACTAGAGCAAGCTTTTTGGTTAGAGGACGACAGTGTCATTATCAAAGGAGCCAGTGTGCGCGGGCGTGTATTTGATCACATGCGTGCCCAGGACCTGGCAGTCGATCTGGACGACGCTGTTGTCCTGCTGCTCCTGTTGGTGCTGATGCTGATGCTGAGAGGGGTCGTGGTAGGGCACGAGGAGCGACATGCGCGGGAGGGTGCCGGCGGTAGGCTTCTCGTTGGGCAGGACCTGGAAGACCTGCTGGCAAAACATGTAGGCGGTATCGGGGCGGCCGAGGAGGAAGCGGTACGGGTCCTCTCGGTAGTGGTAATTACTGGGGGGGATGACAATTTTTTATTTAAAAAAAAAAAATGGGGGGTTTTAAAAAAATGCACGTACGTTTGCAGGGCAACGGCATTATTGTTCTCGTCGGCCGAGTGCGGGTTCTGCGCCACCTGGCGGTGCTGCTGGTACTGGATCGGGACGGGCTGCTGCGAGGGCTGTGCGTGGGCGATGGCCTGGTCGATCCACGAGCGGAGGTCGTCCGTGTCGACGTATGTGTGCGAGTCGTTTAGGTTGATGCCAAATGGCGGGTAGAGAGTCTTCGAGTCGCCTTCCTTGTCCTGCGCGTCGTTGCCGCCCTCGTCCTTGTCAGCTGGTTGAAGCACAGTCGACAGGGCCACTTTCCTCCCCTCTGCCTTCTTCGTGGGCGCTGGAGGCACCACGGCGATATCGGCGGATAAAATAGAGCGACCCGTGTGCAGCGACAAAGAAGAAATGGCACGGGCGCTGTCCGCAGACGGTTGGTAGCGGGCAGCAACGACAAAGACGGACAGCACCATAAACATAAGGACAAAGGCCACACGACGGCCAGACGGACGAGGCGAGGGGGTCGCGGTGGACGACACGGGCAGCGGGAGAGCCATGTTGCTGATATTCGACAGCGGGCCAAACTGGCGCTCGTACTCGGCCAGGTGCATTTTCAGGGCCGTGTTCTCCTGCTCGAGCTGCTGCACACGCTCCTCCAGGAGCGACATCTGCTCCTTCCGCCGCTTGCGCGACAGGTCGGCAGCCTCGCGGTTCTTCATGAGCCTATGCTGTCTCTTGTCTAGACCAGGCCAAATTTATTACTTTTATTACGTGTAGTCCTTTACCGAGTTGGTCAGCTGCCGCTACTGTTGCCTTGGACGTGGTCGTGCCCGTGTTGAAAAAGGCCAGATTGGCCGCCGCTGCCGCCGCATACCACGGGGCCGCCACCGCCGCCGCAGCAGCAGCTGCCATGGCCGACGCGTTCGTATCCAGCTTGCGCTTCTTGCTGCTGCTAGGCCGTGGTGCCACCTCCACCTCTGACGACGGTGTTGACGAGCCGCTCGAGGGCGAGCCCGGCAGCTGCTCCAGCTTGACGGCGGCGGGGGCCATGAGCTCACGCAGCAGGTTGGCATGGTAATCATCCGGTGGTTGTGCATTAGGGGCAGCACTGGCCGGCGGGGGCGAGTCGTCTTCCGAGGACGAGTCGGTCGTGGTGGCCTTTTTTTCAAGGGAACGGTGAAAAAAAGGGATTGCAAAAAAAAAGAGACGTACATAGGCACTGTCGTAAAACTCGGCACCACCAATCATGTCGTTGGCCACGTAGCTGTCGTAGTCTGCGTCGTCGTAGGCCAGTGGCTGCTGCGGCTGCTGCTGCTGCTCCCTAGTGATGGAGTGGCAAACGGGGATTTTTTTTTAATTTCAAAGAACGGCACGTTTTAATGAAAACATACAAGGAAAGCAGCAGGCCGTCAAACGACACGTCCAGCGCGTGGTGCTCGTCGTGGTGCAGCACCCCAAACGCGTCGTCTTCCATTTCTGCGTCGTTGCACACGAGGACTGGGCTGAGAACCTTCGAGAAACACAGACGGCCATTTTAGTGAGTGTGCGTTCCGTTATCGTGCAACAAAAAACAAAAGGGAAAAAAAAACAGGCTGATCGAGTCCCTTCCCCCCCCTCCTCCCAAAGCACAGCCCCAAATGCCTGGCGGTTTCCGTCATCAAGTGGCCGCGCGGAAGCGGGACTCGGACCGCACCAGGGATCTTTTTAGCAGGCTGCCTCGGCTGTGCCGCGACCACCCCGACGATCTCGACTGGCTGCTGTTTTTGCACGCCTCCCGCCCCGACGCCCGAGCCGAGCTGGACGGCGAGCCTGTGCCCGAGCTGGTGGAGCCAAATGCCATTCGCACGTGCCTGTTCATGCTGGTGCACCGTGCCGAGCTCGTGAGCTATGGCGGCAACATTGGCGTGCTCAATCCGCCGTGGTCCAAGGCCAACCTGGTGCTGGCGGTGCTGCTGCAGCTGCTCAGCATGCTCGCGTGCACAGTGTCGGCGTACCAGCTGCTCAAGGCGAGGGAGGTGGGCGTGGAGGCGTACGCGAGCGTGGCCGGCTTTGCCCTGTTGCTGTCGCTGTTGAGGCTCCGCAGCATGCGCGGCGTGGAGCGACAGCTGCACCACGACGTGTACTGCGCGCCCACGACCGCGGTCGTGTGGGCCGTGTACGTGCTCGCCTTTATCGTGACGCGCTGGAGGGTGGCCGGGCCATTGGACATGCTGACCTACGCCGTTGCCCTGACGACAAGTCTGGTGGCCGTGGTCCTGACGTACTTTGGGCTGGAGAGGGCCAGACAGGTCCGCTATGCCCTGTCGTGCGTAAAGGTCGTGCGGCCCCACACCGGTGATCAGTTGACGCATACGGTGACGGCGCCGGCGCCGGAGCAAGAGGTCCCAGTGCAGGAGCCAGTCGAGGCAGACAACCCAACGGAGGACCAGCCCCTGCTCGCAAGTGGTGAGTCCCTAGAGCTGCAACCCCTTCAACAAGAGCGGCCGCCTCAGCCGCCTCCTCCTGCGCAGCCCCCTCAGCAACACGTCGTCACGAGGTATAGCCGGATCGTGGCAATGGACGAGCTCTACGTGCTCAAGACTATCTTGGGCGAGGTCGTGGACGTGGACGCGTGGCGGTTCAATGCCATCGCAATCACCTTTGTGGGCTACCTCACCGTCCTTGTGGTTGCGCTGCTGCACGCCGAGCTGTCGCGGGTCATGTTTGCCTCCATCCCTTTTGCCCTGTTTAACCTCACTCAGCACGCGGTCCCGCACTTTTTCTCCGTCGCCTTTGCGAACCGCGTCGACGGCCGCTTCGATCACCGTCACCTCTTTTCCCCGTGGGGCGTCCTGACCCAGCTCATGAGCATCCCTTTCGGCGCGGTTTTGATTCACTACATACAATATATCGGACCCGACGAGGCCCTGCCCATCGACCAGCTCCCCTTGCCCGTCCAGTTCACCATCTACACCAGCATCGGCCTCATCGGCCTCTCTCTCCTCCTCCTGATGACCGATTATAACAGTGCTGTCATCGTCCTGCCAAAGTACATCGGCGATGACGACGGCGACGACGACGACGATGCATCCGAGACTGGCAGCGACCTGTTGTGAGGTCCATGGCTTATAAACTAAATATATTTTGTGCTTTTTGAATTATTCTTTCCTTCTCGCCAGCATTACCTGGCAAGTATGAAATCATGCGCACTTTCATCCCTAACACCACACACAGAAAAAGTCATGTTCGCCGCTTCGCGCGTCGGCCCCGGCCTGGGCCTGCTGCTGCGCCGCCCCATGAGCACGGGCGGCGCCAAGTACGAGCACATCCTCGTGTCGACCAAGGGCAAGGTGGGCATTGTGCAGCTGAACCGTCCCAAGGCGCTGAACGCGCTGTGCAACGCGCTGATCGCCGAGGTCGTGCAGGCGTTCAAAGCCTTTGACGCCGACAAGAGCATTGGCGCGATCGTGCTCACGGGCAGCGACAAGGCCTTTGCCGCCGGCGCCGACATCAAGGAGATGAAGGACACCAACGTGGTCGACAACTACCAGAACGACTTTCTGGGCCACTGGGGCGACGTCGCAAAGACGCACAAGCCCGTGATCGCGGCCGTCAGCGGCTTTGCCCTGGGCGGCGGCTGCGAGCTGGCCATGACGTGCGACATCATGTACGCCTCCAACACGGCCAAGTTTGGCCAGCCCGAGGTCAAGCTGGGCGTGATCCCCGGTAAGATGGCACGACGGATTTGGAGCTAATGCCTGTCCTTGGATAGGTGCCGGTGGAACCCAGCGACTCACGCGCGCCATCGGCAAGTCCAAGGCCATGGAGCTCGTGCTCACCGGCAACCAGCTGAGCGCCGAGGAGGCGGAGAAGGCCGGCCTCGTGTCCAAGGTCATCCAGGGCAACAACGACAAGGTCGTCGAAGAGGCGGTCAAGCTGGGCGAGCAGATCGCGAGCTACTCGCAGCCCGTCATCCAGATGGCCAAGGAGGCCGTCAACAAGTGTAAGCAAAATAAAAATAAAACTGTTTTTTTTAAAAAAATAATAATAAAATAACAGCGTTCGAGCTGTCGCTCCAGGAGGGCCTCAACTACGAGAAGCGCTTCTTCCACTTTACCTTTGCCTACCAGGATCAGAAGGAGGGCATGACCGCCTTTGCCGAGAAGCGCGCCCCCGTCTTCCAAAACAAGTAGACTCCCACCCTTCTTTTGTTCTTCTGCAGTGTCGTGTTTACAAGGCATATAAATCCTCCTCAATCTCCTCTCGCTGGTTGGCGGTGCGGTGCACCTGCAGGCTCTTGAAGCGTCCCTCGGCGACCTCGTGCAGCTTCTCTGGCTGGACCTAGGCGCACAAAAATAAAAATAAGTGATTAAATTATTGCTCAGTACTTACTTGGAACTTTTGCTCGAGCACGACCTCCAGCTGCCGCATGTTTTCTTCGAGTTCTTCGACGCGGGGCAACAGAGCGGCAAACCCGTGCGAATTGGCCGATCCAAGCCCAACGGCCTTTTCGAGTAGGTTCTTGAACACGCCCACGTCGCGGATGAGATCGACAAAGCGCCTCTTGACGGCGTTGACCGTGCTCGCATCGGATGGCTTTGCTTGCTGTTATCGGTGGAAAGCAGCAATGAGCGAATTCTAAAACTGATGTTTTTGTACCTCGCAATCGGTGAGCAGGACAAAGAAAACGGCCTCGTGGTTGGCCAGGCTGGTCTGCATGTCGAGGAGCTGCATGTTTCCCGTGCACATCTCCATGTGCATGTCAATGTACTGGATGCTGTTGGACAGGCGCCCCTGGAAGGACTGCATCTCTGGCCCGGGGATGTGCTCGTACTCGTCCAGGTCGTGCTGGAGCCGTGCCCTGAAGAAGCGCAGGCGCTGGAGGGCGTCCTGCTGCTCGGCCGCGGGGATGTCAAACAGCGTGGCCAGCAGCTTCTCCACGTGGGCCTCGTTGCGCTGGATGCGGGCCTCCACCTTGGCAAAGTCCTCTTCGGGGAGCTCGCCCGGGTGGCTCTTGAGCGTCGCCATGCCCGAGAGCAGCAGGAACACGTCAGTGGACTGGGCCCACGCGAGGACGTCCTCGATCAGCCCGATGCACAGCGCCACGTACCCCTTGACGTGTGGCCCCACGTTGGACGCCGGGTTGACCACGCCCCGCAGCGTCGCCTCGTGTTCCTGCAGGTCGCGCACGGCACGCTGGAAGTCTGCCTTCTCCGTCTGCATGTGCTCGCGCCGCACCATCGAGTCCCGTGTCTGCACGAGCGCATTGCGCACGCCGTTCACGTAGCCGGCCAGGTCGTGCAGGTGCTGCAGGACCGAGCCCAGGTACACCTCCTGGTTGGGGAAGGGATAGACGATATCGGGGAGCAGCAATGGCACGTTGTCGCTGAGGGGCACCGGGGGCATGCTGTAGAACACGACCTCGTGCTGCTGCTGCTGCTGTTGCTGCTGCTGCTGCGGATCCCCTGTTTGCGCCTGCTGCTGCTCAAGGGCATCCTGCAGCAAACGACGCCGCTGGTGCTGCAGATAGCACTCGTCACACACGTTGCACTCCCAGCTGGCGCCAGCGACGGCGACGCCAACGGCAACGGGCACCGCCTTGACGTCCAGTCTGAGCGTGTGGTTAAAGTGCGTCTGGCAAACGGCGTCGCCACAGCGACGACAGTGGTGCCGTCGCTCGAGCAGGCCAAAGGGCTGGGCACAGCCGGGCGCGGTGCAGAAGGGCGCCTGTGCGTCCGGCACCCAGTGGGACCGTGTCGGCTGCTGCTGCTGCCCCGCCGCAGGGGACGCCGGCTGAAGGGGCCCACTGGGCTGCTGCTGCTGAGCCGGCGGCGGCGGCGGCGGCGAACCGGGAGTAAACCAGCCGGTTGGCACAAACGACGCAAAGAATGACGTCATAGAAAGTTTTTGTTGGAAGATGCCTTTTTCCATGTGTTTGCGTCGATCGACTCTCAGCCCGGTCAGCGCCGACTGGGCCGAAGGTCATTCTGATTTTGCACACTGAAACACTTAAGACTCATGATTTTTTTTTTTTTAATTATTAAACGGCCGGGCCGATTTTTGTTGGCGCTGCGTGTTTAGTGGTGGTGGTGGTGGTGGCAGGGGCAGCAGGTTTCTGAGTGGACACGAGCTTGAGGGGCGTCTGTGCTGTTGGCTTTGCGGTTGGTGGCTGTATCGATTCCGGGTACGGGGCGATGGGACCCAGGGCCGCCTCGACGACCTCGGGCGAGTCTGCCCACCACAGCCCAAAGGACTGGAGTTTGCTGAGCTTTCTCTCGGCGCCGGTGATGTAGTTGGCGTGGATGAGGTAGGCATAGGTGCTCGCAAGGGGTTGGCGGTCGAGGTCCCAGTGGGCTGCGATCGCGGGGGCGTACATTTCGGTCATGTTCACGCCAAACACGAGCCTGCCGGAGAGGTAGTCGGTCGGTGGATTGTGGGGCAGCTCGAGGAGAAACGACGCCTCGCCCACGCACGTGTACGGCCGCGCGTTGTTTGGGCTCCTGCTCTCCATGCACAGCGCGTTGAAGTCCTGCTGGTCCTCCCTGCGAAGGCCAGCCGCGTCGCTCTCGTGCATCCGCTTGTCCAGGTCGGTGAAGAAGGCCTGTGCCGCTGCGCTGGGCCGCACAATGTAGAAGCCTGTGCAGATGTTGCCTGGCTGGTCCTGCAGGATCAGCATCGACACGGTGCTCGGGCCTGCGTCCAGCCGGTCCACCAGGTCGTCAAAGGCGTTGGTCGGGTCCCGCCGCGGGAAGACCACGTCGACGTCGGAGAAGAGCAGCGAGACCCCCACGGAGCGCACGACGTAGGCCGACAGGGCCATCTTCATGCGCACGAGGCGGCGGTACGAGTCGGTGTAGTAGCGCTGCGGCCCTTGGTCCAGCGTCCTCGTGCTGTTGCTCTTGCCGTCCGCGTCCACCGAGGGCCAGCCCACCTCGCGGCGCATGGCCTCGGTCAGCAGCACGGCGTTGAAGCCGGCCAGGGAGAGGTAGTCGAACGAGGCAGTGTCGGTGCAGACGAGCAGCGGGACGGTCGGGTTGACGCCCACGCGGGCCAGCGACACGAGCCAGTTGATCGTGAACTTGACGTTGCCCAGGTTGGTGAACGCCAGCACGACAAACTCGCCACGGAAGCGGGCGGCGGAGCGCACGAGGTCTGCAAAGGTGGCTGTTGCCGGCGACGGCGGCGGGGTCGTCGGGGGAGGACGAGTGGGAGAGGAAGGCGAAACAGCGACATGTGGTGTTTCATGCTGGGCATGGGGGTTAATTGCAGGGGCCTCGTCGACGGGCGCTGGCTGCTCTAGCCCTGGTGCCCTTGTTGGCGAGTCGACCACCGGCCGTGGCTGCTGCTGCGTGTAGTACAGCGAGGCAGCAAACCAGCCGAGGCACAAGCACAGCACCGCCGTCAAAGGGACAGAGCGTGTCATGCAGTCCTGATCACTTGCTTGCCAGTTGAAATGGTGATTCAAGAATGCACACAGTGTACAACAAGCAGGTCTATCTAGTCGATCAATTAGTCCATGCCGCCATCCTCGCGCGACATGGTCTCGAGCAGCTCGCGGTGGACGTCCTCCACCGATGCCGAGTTGTCGGGGTTGTAGGTGTCCAGCAGCACCTTGCGGAGGCGCGCGAGGCGGATGGTGGGGTCGATGGTGGGCGTGGCGACGCAGCGCTGCGAGCACAGGAACTGGAGGAAGGGCACGTGGTAGGAGCCGCACACGTCCAGAAATTCAATGTGGCTGAAGGACGTGTCTGCAAACGAGGCCTTTTTGCAGCCGACGCAGACATGGGCCATCTGCACGTACGTGGCCAGCTCGATCGGCAGCGGCGAGACAGAGCCGCGCGCGTGGACGACGCGGGCGGCCAACTCCTTGAGCGATGGCACGCCGGGCACAAACTCCTCGACGAAGTTGGTCATGAGCGGGTTTCCGCGGACACTGAGCGACTGCAGCCTTTTGAGGGCCAGCAGCTCGACGGGCAGGGACACGAGGTGGTTGTACTGCAGGTGCAGCGACACGAGCTCGTTCAGGTGGACCATCTCGGTCGGCAGCGACGTGATCTGGTTGCTGTTCAAATAGAGCGACTTTAACCTGTCGAGCTTGGCCACGACGTTAGGGACCTATTTTTTTTTTTCAAATAATTTAAGTAGCTATTTTTATTTGGGTATTTGTGTACGTACCTCTTTGAGACGGTTCCCGCCGAGGTAGAGATAGGTGAGGGTTGGTGCGAGGACGGCCAGTGACTCATCCAATTGGTCGAGCTCGTTGCCGCCGAGGTGGAGGTGCTCAATCGGGGGCGGCACTGTTGCGCCCGTGCTGTCCTTTGCGGCGGCGGCGGCGGTCCACTGGACCGAATGCAGCTTGTTGCCGGCCATGTTGAGCAACTTTAACCTCGGCAGCCGTTGGACGGCGAGAGGGATCGACGTGAGGCAGTTGCCGCGCAGGTCGACCTCCTCGATCGAGTCGGGCAGCGATGTCCACGGCAGCTCCGCCAGCCCCGTGTCCACCAGCCTCAGTACTTTTGTCCCGGGCGAGAGCTGCTGGTCCATTGTTGAGCTGACGTACTATTTCTATGCTAAATCGAGTATTAGTTAATCACACCAGTCGCGGTCGAAATCACTGCCAGTGCGGCAGAAGAGGGAGAGTGGCTAGACACTTGTGACACAACGAGATAGACACAATGGGACACCGTCGGCAAAAGAGGGAAACGGCGAGGCT
>Ga0302233_10000710_pt1 | contig 25939 bp, 42 predicted proteins | sample II_Palsa_N3_1_FD_193516 | JGI IMG/M metagenome (GOLD analysis project Ga0302233, IMG submission 193516) | Peat permafrost microbial communities from Stordalen Mire near Abisko, Sweden - II_Palsa_N3_1 | ecosystem: Environmental > Terrestrial > Soil > Palsa > Peat permafrost | place: Sweden... | reverse complement strand
AATGGAAAAGGAACCCTAGCACTGCGATGGCGGACACACCTCACAGACAACAACTCGAATAAGTATGCCTTGTCCGAGAATTTGAAAAGGAGAGAAGAAAACATGCGGTTGAATGTGCATGAAGAGATGTAAATTCTCATCAATTGTGCACTCGGGGGTATTTGATTTGCTGAGCAGAGAGAGAGAAGGGTTGGTTACTTGAGGCACGCCAGATGCACCGGCTTGTTGATGTCATCGTCGAAGAATCCGTCTGCCCCCTTGATGGCCTTTTTGCAGTGAGCGCACACAGTGCATTCCTGTGCAGCACAACGAGCAACGTGGGGGAGTGAGACTCTTCCTCCTCCCCGTAGACATGGTCAACGTACATTGTGCCAGTTGAATCCCCACGCCTTGACGTGCGGTCCGTTGATCGGCTTGCTACAGGCCTTGCACGGGCCGGCCGACTTGCTCTCGGTTCCGGAATTGGCGCACTCTTTGCAAGCAGGTTTTCCTGGGGCCAACTCATACACCTGGTCGTTGGGTTTTTCGGTTAGCGGATCGGACTGCGAGTGTCCCACGGTACCTCGCCAACGAGAACCTTGGAGCACTTGGTGCATTTGAGGCTGTAAACAAACGATGGTTGAGCAAGGCGAGTCATATGTTCTGTTTTGTTTTCAACCATTCACGATGGTAACGGTGACCGAGGGCCTCTAGCGAGTGCGAGATGCCCGGCTTGCCAACATCAAACGACTTTTTGCAGCTCCAGCACTCTGTTGTTTGACCCCGTCAGATGGCGCACGGTTTGTTTGCAACTGCCATCTGTACCAACTTCCTTTGCGGCCGTTTGGAGGGACATTTTTTTTTTCAAAACTAAATTCTTTGCACAAGTACGCTATGTTCACAGTGTGAGAATCGGCGACATCAGTAGGCATCGTTGGCAGCAAGCGGATTGGCATGGATGATCACTTTCTCCAATTTGACGGGCTGGAGGGGACGAAACTTGGAGTCGACGGCAGATCCCTCGAGGGCGTCAAGAGTGTCCAGTCCGTGGATCACCTGTTTTTCAACAGTGTTATCAAAACCAAGCTCCTAGGAATGAAAATGGAAAAGAATAAAAAAAATACCTTTCCAAAAACGGTGTACTTGTCGTCCAGCGAGGATTGCTTGGCATAAGTGATGAAAAACTGCGATCCGTTCGTATCTGGCCCACTGTTTGCCATCGAAACGATGCCTCTTGCGTTGTGCTGTAAAAGGACAATCAGCTAGCTGCAAGCCTGAACGCCGTACCCTCAATGTTGGGCGGAACTCGTCTGCAAATTTTTTGCCGTACATGCTCTCGCCGCCTTTGCCCGTGTTGGTGGGGTCGCCCGTCTGCACCATGAACCCCTTGATATTCCTGTGGTGGCCGTGTTGTCAGGTGCAAACAAACTTCCACGGGTCGTTGCGTACCTCACAAACAGGCAATTATTGTAGTATCCGCTCGCACAAAGCGCCAGGAAATTCTCGGCCGTTCGTGGCACAGCCTCACAAAACACCTCGATCTTGATATCACCCAGGTCAGTCTTGAGCGTCACCGACTGTACGGGGGGGGAGGGGGAGTGTTCAAAACATCGTTTAATGTGCACGGTTACCATCTTTTCCGAAGTACGGCCCCTTAAGACAAGCACTTTTTTTTTTACGTTCGCCACGTCACCGTCGCCTTCAACGTCAGACTGACACCGAATCATGACCGTATGTTTGCCAGGCACAGCTGTCGCTTCGGTCAGGGTAGTTTTTTTTTCTTTGCCTGGTTCTTGTGTTTTACCGTCGACGGGGGGTCTTCGGGAGGAGGGAGAAAGTGAAAAAGGAATCAGCACCTGCTCAAAACCTGATTACGCAAATGCACCAGACTAATAAAAAAATAATCAACCAGGACAATTACGCGGCGGCAGCAGCGGCAGTGGCGGCAGCGGCAGCAGCTGTAGCAGCGGCAGAGGACGTAACGACTCCCGGGAGCGAGGACCTGATGGAAGGCAAGGTTGGTGAGGAGGGTGACGAGTCGCGTGCCCTCAAGATCAAGATGCGTCAGGAGAAGAACCGTGTTGCCGCAAAGAAGTGCCGCGAGAAGAAGCAGGCGTTCTACACCAGCCTCGAGAGTTCGACCACACAGCTCAAGGACAACAATCGGGCCCTGCTGGTCCAAATCGAGCTTCTCAACGTTGAGCTCGGCCGCTACAAGTCCTACGTCGAGACCCTGCACCAGCTCCTGCAGCAGAACGGCATCGCCCTCCCACACCAGCCCACCAGCGTCCTCTCCATGCCGCTCATGACCAAGGTCGAGCTCATCGGCAGCACCGACGGCACCGATGCCAACTCGATCGAGGCTCTCACCAAGGCGACCACGGCCGCGCTCACTACGACGATCACATCGGCCGACATCCACCAGCAGCAGCAGCAGCAGCCGGCCATCAAGAAGGGCCACTAGTTAGTTTCTCCGTTCTTTGTTCTTTGATATTTCTGAAAAAAAAAAAAAAAAAACGAATTTTTTAAATTTTTTTCCTTCCCCCCCACATGGCCGAGCCAACTCCGCCGTCTCCGGTCACGGCCGAGGAGCTGGGCTGTGCCGTTCGCGTGCTGCAGCTACTGGGCCTCGAGAGCACGGAGACACGCCAGAGCCCGGCGTACCGCGAGTTGCGCCGCGTGATGCAACCGTTTGTCGAGGACCAGAAGGCGCGTGCGTTCCGCGGCACCACGGGGCAGGCAGAGTATGAGACCAACAAGGCGCGACGTCGGCTGAAGCACGCCGAGCACCAGCGTATCAAAGGTAAACAGCCCCTACTACCTTCTGCTGGCTGCTGCTGCTTGAGCCCTCGTTGTCCCTGTAACGTAGCCCTGGACAAGCACATTGTCAACTCGCGGCAGCTGCGTGCAAGCCGAATCGAGTCACTGCGGCAGCTCCAGGAGACTGTTGGGACGGATGTGCCTCTGATCGCGGACGGTGCTGCCTCCTCCTCCTCCTCCTCCTCACCGCTGCCCTCGCTGCATCAGCAGCAGCTGCTCAAGGCTGCTTTGCTGGAGGGCGCCGACGACAACGACGATGTCGTCGAAGGACGGCCGTCGTCGTCGCCAGCAGACGCGCCGGCGACAGTGTTCCATGCGCTCTCGTGCTACATCTGCAAGGCGCGGTTCACGAATGTGCATTTTTTCTACGATCGGCTGTGCGAGGAGTGCGCCGAGCTCAACTATCGCAAGCGTCTGCAGACGGCCGACCTCTCTGGCTACATCTGCCTGGTCACGGGCGGGCGCGTCAAGATCGGCTACCATACCGTGCTCAAGCTGCTGCGGGCAGGCGCCACCGTCATCGTCACGTCTCGCTTCCCGCACGACACAGCTTTGCGCTACTCGAGAGAAGAAGACTTTGCCGCGTGGAAGTCGCGGGTGCACATCTACGGCGTCGACCTGCGAAATCTCCCCTCGATCGAAAAGTTTTGCGCCATCCTCAGCCAGCGTCTCCCTTACCTGGACGTGATCATCAACAATGCGTGCCAGTACGAGCGCAAACTGGCCCAGGGCTACACTCACGTTTTGCTTCTTTCCTTTAATGTCAGGACGGTGAGGAGACCGACAACCTACTACCAGCATCTCGTCGACCTCGAGATTACAAAGAGCGCCAGCTTGCCCGCGGGCGCTCGCTCGATCCTGTCCGAGTACCACAACCAGGAGATTGCACCGGATGCCGTCAGCTCGTCGTCCTCTGGCTCAAGCTTGATGGCCAACATGTCGTCGGCACTGTTGTCCCAAGTCCCGATGACTGTCGAGGACAGCAAGGTCGACCACGCTCTCTTCCCCGTCAACATCTACGACGTCAACCGGCAGCAGGTGGACTTGCGGAAGGTGAACAGCTGGCAACTCAAACTGGAGGAGGTCCAGACACCAGAACTCGTCGAGGTTTTTTCGATCAACGCGATTGCTCCATTCATCCTCAATGGCCATTTGAAGCACCTCATGGTCAAGAGCCCACATGTATTCCTTCTTTTTGTTGTTGTTGTTGTTGTTTTTCTTGATTTTAATTTATATCCTTCAAAGAAGGACCGCTACATCGTCAACGTGAGCGCGATGGAGGGCAAGTTTTACCGCCACAAGATGCCTACACACCCGCACACCAACATGGCCAAGGCCGCACTCAACATGATGACACGCACAAGTGCCGGCGACTACGCCAAGTCAAACATCTTTATGGTGTCACTCGTACGCTGTGTTTTTTTCGTGTTCTACGCTCGTCGATAAAACAAATTGGCAGGACACGGGCTGGATCAACCAAGAAGTGCCTCTCGAGAAGGCGCAAGAGATTGCCGAGCGCCACAACTTTCAGACACCCATCGATGAGGTGGATGCTGCGGCGCGAATTCTGGATCCTGTCTTCTCTGGCGTTCTCACTGGCGTTAATCTTTCGGGCGTTTTCCTCAAGGACTATATGGAGAGCGAGTGGTAGCACCCTTATTGTACAGAAGCCTGAAACGCTAGCACTGATCCTGTTACGGAGCTCGCGTAAAACTGCGGCGAGGACGACGACTGCACAGACTTGTTCCACACGATGTCTGGGCACGGCTTTTTAACGATGGGATCGCTAGGGACGGGCTGCATATCGGCCGTGCTCATGCAATAGACACCCTTGAGGGTGGACACGGCCGCAAGCGAGCGGTCCTGGCTCACGCGCAGATTGATGATCGGGTGGCCATCGATGGACGGCGACGCAAAGGGCGCATTCAACTTTCGCACATCCCACACCATTAATTTTCCGTCGCCAGAGCCCGAAACAATATAGGTTGAAGAAATATCCTCCAGGCACGTCACGGTCTTGGTGTGCGGCTGCCCGAGGCTCCCAATCGCGCTCGACATCCTCGGGTCCCATAGCAGGACGAGGCCTTTTCATTTTAAATTATATCGGTAAGGCCCCCACCAAAAAAAAAAAAAAAAATTTTTTTTTTAATGCGATAATACCCTTGGCGTCGCCGCTCAACAGCAGCTTTGTGGACGGACTCCATCGGAGACATGTGATGGCATTGGGATGTGCGCCAAATTCAACAGGGGCGGTGACATTGGTCGTGTTGGTTGCGGAGGCGCCCACGTCGATCTTGACGAGCTTGTTGACGCTGCTGGCCGCGAGAACACCGGTGCTGGGGCTGGGATCGATCACGGCCAGTTGGCTCAGACCGGCTTGGAAAATCTTGTGGCTGGCCTTGAGCGTGTCTGGGTAGACCTTGACGACCTCGATGCTGGTCACTGTCGAGAAGAGGAGCGGCCCCAGCGGTCCCAGGGGCATCACGGCCACGGGAGGCGCGTCCAGCGTCAGCGATGCCAGCGGCTCCAGTCGGCCGGGCAAACAGCGCCACAGGTTTGCTGTCCGGTCTGCTGAGGATGTGCTCACGACCGAGCCAAGCCCGCCGTCGTTTTGCACGTGGGCTATCTGGAGAAAGGGTGAGAGGAGAGAGAGAGAGAGAGAAGCAAACAAGCAAGCAATCGTACCAGAGGAACCACTTTGCCGTTGTGACGCATCGGGTCTGTCAGGGCCATTTGCGCGAGAGACAGCACACGCCTTGCGTGCGCGGACTCGACACCATTCGTCGGTCTACTACCGCTCTGCTGCTGCTGACGACTAGCGAGATCATCCCTGAGCATCTGCAGCGCCTTGGCGCCCTCCTCCTTGTCGAGTTGGAATGCAAACGACACCTTCATTCGTCCTGACGGGTGGCAAGAAGTCAAAGTGGAATGGTAACAACACTCTTATAATGGCCACTGACATGTGAAAAAAAGAAACATGAAACTTTGCAATCCGTTGCTGGTTGCTGGTTTTCGAGATATCGCCTAGTACAAAGCCTACTCAAACTAAACCCCGTGTGTCGAATCAAGCGAGTAAGTATGACCAATTCGCCTGAGCGACCTGGCTGCCAGCGGTAGTATGGAGAGGAATGTTGCGAGTGTGAAAAAAAAACTTTTCTTTTCATTTTGGAGCAAGGCCAGAACCCTACAACGTTTTTCAGAAAACCGTCTTGCGCTTTCTACACCTGTCGCGCTGTGGAAGGGGCAGCGCGGAAGAGGCGAGGCAGTGGTGCCCGCAGTGGCTCTTTCTTCCTCCCGTCTTCTCTCGGCACTTTTGTTGTGTCTCTGATTATTAAAGGGAACTCTGCGGAGGGGAAAAAAAGGAAACGACCTGGGAACAAATTTTAATGCCACTTTTTTTTTCTCCCTCACCAGAACTTCTGCCTGCGCAACCACCGAGTTTGTGTGTGCGTGTGTGCGTGTGTGCGAGAGAGCGAGAGCGCGAGAGGGAGGACGAGCGTCGGAGGCAAGAAGAGTCGACGAGGCAAAAAAAACCCCAATAATCCTAGACAAGATAAGCCGGAACACCCTCCAAAAGGACGACATGTTCTTCAACTATCACGGTCAAATGGAAGTCGAAGCACCCCACTACACCACGTCCGCGGCCAGCGTGGCCCCGGTCGACAACAGCAACAGCATCACCTCGAGCTGCGGCTCCGTGGCAAACCTAATGATGGCAACTCGGTCCAGTTCCCACCACCACTTTTACTACTCTGCCTCCGCCTCTGCCACAGACTCGGAGGAGGCTCCTCTGGCCGCCGCCGCCGCCGCCGCCGCCGCCGCCGCAGCAGCAGCAGCCGTCGCCACGCCGTTTTTCTTTCCGAGCCCGACGAATGCCAACTCGTCTGCACTGTTCAGCATTATGGCAGCCGCGGCTGCAGCAGCTCACCACCACCAGCAACAGCAACAGCAGGAGCAGGCTAGTAGCCCCTGTCCCCTCGACAATACGAACACGCCGCCCATGAAGCGCAAACTTGCGAGCTCGTCTGGTATGCCTAACTTTTTGATCCCGTCTTCAAAAGTTTAAACATTTTTTTCCGCCCCAATAGACGACGAGGGCGATGACGACGTGGAGGCCTTGTATGCCGAGGATTTCAACACAGACCTCTTCCGCGAGACCAAGAGGATAGCCGACCAGTATCACTCTGAGCAACTGGTCTCCCGAGATGCGCAACTCTATCTCGAGTCCACCGGAAGGAGGAGGGGTTTTGCAGACATCTACAACTACAACTTGGCACCGCAACGGTGAGAGCTGTCCTCCGAGCTGGCTCTTGGGACTGCTAGAACTTTTCGGCACTTTATTTTTTATTTCCCTTTTGCACTTTCAAAAATACTGTACAGCGCAAACTTCATTTGTTCCTTTGAAATTTTGTACACCTGTTGAATACATGTACCCTCAAGATCAAGTACATTCAAGTCTCAAAGCTGAAGCAAAAGAAACTGCAAAGCGTCTGGCAACCAGATGCCGTCGTGCTTGACGGTGGGATGCACCACGACAAAACTTTTGCTGCTGCGTTTCAGACAGTGCGATGCACGCAAAAGACGATCGACCAACAAGAAAATGCGCTCGCGTTGCACGAACGAGTCCAGTAGGGCGTCCTTCTTGTCCACCATGCGGATCGTCTCCAATGTGGGGGCCAACAGAGTGTCCAGAAATGTGGCAGAATACTTTTGGACCAGGGACCTTTTTTTGGTTGGTGGTGGGTTATTTTTTTTTTTTTTTTTTTTTGAATACATAGATTTAATAGTCAGCGTACGAATCGACGGTTCCAGGATGCGCGAGAATGGACGAAAGACAAGACGTCAGCATCTTGGTCTCGACCGTGGGCTCCCGGTAAAAGTTGAACTCCTCGCGATTAAACAGCTTGACCGAAGGGTTGCGCTCTTGGGCCAGCAGCTGCTCCAGCGAACCTTCGCCGCTGCGGACGAGCACAGTAAGTCGCCCGATGAGCTCGTGGAAGACGAGGGCTGATCTGCTAGTCGAGGTGACCGCAAAGGACGCCAGGTGCTTGAACATGAGCTCGAGGGCATGGGGCACATTCAGAGGCTTCTGTCCAAAGGTGCGCGATGCCGTTGCCGAAGCTAGACCGCGGATCTCCTCATCGTCGTCCTGCAACAACCGGATCATCACAAACCACGATCGCACAAAGATCGAGTCGTCGTTGCCGTCGGGCGTACTGAACAATGTCCAGCTGAGGGAGAGGGCCTCCATCGCTGCGTTCCTTACGGGGAAAGACTAGGGGTAAAAGATATTTTAATGAAATAGTAAGGCCGTATGGCGTACCTCCTTCTCGGCCGAAAATTGCTCCAGGAGATCGACAAAAGAGGCGAGGGAAGTACCGTCGTTGGCAGGCAGAAGCGATCCGAGAAGGGGCAGCGAAGCCAGGCGTTCCGAGAGGGCGACATGGTCCGTGTCCTTGGCTCGCAGCAGTTGACGAGGCACGAGGGCAGGAGCCAGCGTCGACGCGAGTGCGGGGCGCCTCGAGCAGATGCAAACGAGCAAAGCAAAATACTCGACCACACATTCGCGATGGGGCTCGCCAGCGACAATCTTGGCACAAAGGGCATGGGCAATGTCGTCCAACCGGGGCAGCAACGCTTCGACGTGCTCACGGCACCAGATCGCGCACGCTTGACGGACCTCGTAGATTGCGCTGTCAAACAGGGTCAGGACCAGTACGGCCAGCGGCTCGATCGTGCTGGCGGCCTCCAGTTGGCTCAGGGCAATCGATTTCTGCAGCAGGGCGTGTGCGGGTTGGTGGTGGTTGTTGTGTAAGTCGGCTCCGCTTGAGGTAGCGTAGGCAATACACGACGTCGTGGGTGAAATATGCCGCACGAGATCAATGTAGACACAACGTGTGCTCGGGCTGTTGCTTGTTGACGTTGCCAGCCAGCTTTGAGGGAGGAGCGTGCCAGCGACAAAGGCAGATAGATCGCTCGGTGCAATGCCGGTCGTCGTCTCCTGCAGCAGCAGCTCCTTAATGGCCAGGACTGTGCCATGAAGTGTGTTTTGGCTGGACGTCGGCACGACCGACTGCAGCAGCTCACTCGAAATCTGAAGCACGTGTCTGGATGCGACGAGTGGAACGAGCGCGCGGGCGGCCATCGTGCGCACCTGGTCAAACAGCAAAAGTGGTTATTTTATATTTTATGCAAGTAAGCAACCCACCTGGAAAATGTGGCTGATGGTGCACGACCTGACGAGATCGACAAAGCCCTGGAGCTGAGGCTCGTCTGCCTTGGGCGGATCCTGCGAGGGCTGCAGTCGCGCAAGGAGCGTCAGGATCGGGAACAGAGACGCGTCCAGCTCGGACGAACCGCTGCTGGTGGTCAGCTTGGCGACTGACCCGGTGAGAAGGGAGAGCAGGAAGGGATGCAGGTTGGGGTAGCGCATGAAAAAGCTCACGGGAGTGACGATGATCACATCGGCCGCAGCACTCATCTGGACGTTGCGGGTCGATCCAAACATGCGCGCGCACACAACAGCAAAGAGCATGGTCGCACAGTTGCGGACGGCCCAGCTGATCGACTGGAAGCCGGTGAGAGCAAGCATGATGCCGTCGGCCAGGAACGGCAGGACGTGCGTGGAAAGACTTGCGGTGCGGAACATGGCACGGAGAATGTTGTAGGCATGCACCTGCGGGATGTCTAGGCGTTGGTCATAGTCGGACGCGAGAGGAGACTGCGCGATGCCGATCAGAGTGGTAATGGCCTTGGGCAGCAGCGTCTTGGGCGTGGTCAAGTTGGACGGCTCGCTGGCGGTGATGGCCATGATCGCGTACGGTAGACCCGCCGATCGACGCGTGATCGACACACTCAGCTCGCCTTGTGCAATCCTCAACAGCCTCTGCAGAAAGAAAGAAAGAAAAAAAAAGAAGCTTCTTTTTCAGCTATCGTGAAAGAAAAAAAAAAAAATTGGGGGGGTGTACATACATCCAACCACTTGACCGGGAGCTCACGGATCGACGCCCACCCGGACGAAAACATTGCGCGGTTGACGAGAACAAACGAGTTGTCGATGCTCTGAGCAAATCAAAAATTCATCCATTTTGAAATAACAATGCACATACCGAAATGGCCCCGAGGTGGCGAAGTTGGCACAGCAAGTTTAAAAAGAGCTCGCCAATGTCCGTGACTTCGGCCGTTGTCAGCAACTGAACAAACGATTATCAACACTTCAAATAAGAATAAAAAAATTCTGGTGCTTACATGCTGATCGTCCGTAGAGGAGATGGGCGTGCACGGAATCTTGAGCACAAGCGAAACAAGAACCAGACTGGCCTCCTTGATCGATCGCCAGCAGCACGAGTTTTGCACTTGGTGACTTGGACCGAGCGACTCGTCGCCCTCGCCGCCGCCCTCCTCGTTGCCGTCATCGTCATCGCCGTCTTCGCCGTCAGCAGTTGAAAAGTTGCCCTCGGGAGACTGGTGCGAGAGCGGTGCCTTGACGATTTGAATCACGCGGGTCGCCAACGAGAGTGCACTGACAATGATCTCGCGCCACTCTTCCCGCAGTGTGCCCTTGGAGCCAGCAAAGTCGATGTCGTTAAACAGGTACCGGAGCGTCGCAAGAAGGCCAAACATGGGAGTGCTTTGGCTTGCTGTCTCCAGGTCCACCTCGGCCACAGCCACCTCCCTTTCGAGGCGCGCCAGGATTTGTTGTATAAAGTTGACTAAACAAATATTTTTTATTTTATTCCTTTGCAGTCACTATGGTTCTTGTTTGCAATTACCAGTGGAGACTGATGAAGGCCGCTTGACGTCGCCGCCGCGGAGACTTAGCGTCCAGCCAAGTTTGTCGACATAATGGTTAAAGAGGAATCTGACGAGCAAGGCTCCTCCGTCGCTCTCCTGGCCCCGTACGCTGTTGACGATCTCAAGGCCTGTCTTGCAAAGACTGCCTGCTCCGTCCACACTGGTTGCCACGACAAGAGGTCTGGGTAGAACTATCCGAGAGGGACAATGAGCATGAAGATTGCGCAAACAAGGAAAAAAAAAAAAAGATGTACGAAGGAGGCACTGGTAGGCAAGTGAGCGATTCTTGTCAAAGTTGTCTCGGCAGGCTCGATCGAGCAAAGCCAAAGCAAGCGATTTACTCGAGAGCCCTTCGACAAGACGGCTTGGCCACGCAACCAAGCCACCACGGTACGAGACGGGCGTCTCGAACTTCCGGATCATCTATTTCAACTTGTCAGCTTTGAGAACCACGTCAACAGAGGTACCGGCAGGGCGAGCAGCAGTAGACTGAGGGCACACGTACAGCGCTGGAAGGGCGTGCCCGGGTACAATGACGTGACAGCGAGATCGACAAGGAAATCGACAAAGTCAATGTACAACGCAATTGAGCCATCAATGGCCGTCAGCTTCTTCTCAGATTGATCTTTCTGTTTTTTTTTTGTTGTTATTATTTAGTAAAGTGTCAAGATAAACAACCAGCTTGCAATACCGACAGCTTGCCGGCGGGACCGAGAAGATCATGGTGCTCCTTTACAAGCATAGTGAGCGAATCATAGAAGCGACTGAGCAAGTTGTCCAGTGTTGAAAACTATTGAAAAGCACAGACATTATTGTAACCAAGGCAACATTTCGCACATACAAATCGCTGGCGAAAATCGGCAGACACCGTGGTCATGTTTTCGGGCAAGCTCTGGCGGAGCCATTGGAACTCGGTCGCTGAGATTGGCTCCTTGGCCTTCTTGACCAAACAAACAAACCCAAAGGCGTCCACTCGGACGTTGTCGTCCATGCTGTGCAGGGCTTCGAGAAAGATGGCTCCGAGCTCTGCACGGAAGAAGAAAAATGAGCACCGTATTTATTACTCGGCATACCCCTTTGCTTGTCCAAAATATCGATGCTGAGCAGTCCAGAGATGCGGCCTTCGCGCAGCAGGGAAACGATCGCTTCAAAGGCCTTGGGATTTTCTGTGCAAGGGTCAAATCAGAACCCCGACATGTAAAAATAAACAGCGTTACGAGCAAGAGTCGAAAAAAGTCTCCCAAGAGCGCCCGGATTGATTTTCACCAGGCCGGGAACGAGATAAATCACAATGTGCTTGCGGAGTAGGCTGTTTGCCGAGCACAGGCCCTCGCAGACAATCGAGATCCACGCCTCGTCCAAAAGTTTGATAGCCGTGACCTCGTCACCCGGGTGTTGGGTATGCAATTCTTTCAAATGCCGCTCCAGCAAGTGAAGCGCGGCCTCGGAACACACGGTCGAGAATCGATTATCCCTGTAAAGCAACTTAGTCACGAACGAAAAATATAGAATACCAGAGCGCCATAACCAGATCACGAAGCAGCTGTGGGTAGTCGGTGATGATCTCGGAGGCAACAAAATATTCGAGCAGGATTGCGATGAAGCGGTATTTTGACTTGCTCGCGTCCTAAGGAGAAGGGTTACAAAGAAACCTTTTTTTTCTTGAAATACCGCGAGGTCAATCAGACCAGCAAGGATTGACGCGAGGCGCGTCTGAGCACCAGGTTGCGGCGGCCGCAGTTGATCCAGGAGGCTTTGCAGCTTGACAAACCTTTCAAAGCTTTCGCTGATCCGGGTCGCGATGCCATCAGCGGGATCGTCCCAATGGGACCGCAGAAAAAGCAGAAGGCGCGCACTCCAATCGCGGTCGATCGCGTCGATAACATGGCTGTATTCGGGAGCCTTGGCGGCGGCATTGAGCGTTTGTATCGCGGCGGCAACCAACTCCAGGAGTGCATTTATGCTCACGTTCTGGTGGGCTGTGTTTAGCGCTGATCCGATCTCGCAGTACTCGACAATTCTGGGGAAAATGGCCTGCAAAACAGAGGCCGACGACGGGGACATTGGCTCGAGCAGCATGGCTGGCGAGGCGACCGCGAGAAAAACACGGAGACCGAGGATCTCGTTGATCCTCCCGTTGACGGCGAGCGTCTCGGTCGTGTACTTGAACCACTCGGCGACAAAGGCGGACGACGCCAGCTGAAGTTGCAAAAGGTTGCAGCGCAGGAGCAGGCACGCAAAGCAGGTCTCGATCGTCAGCTGGGCCGAGGCAATGGCTCCGCCAAACAGGTCGAGGAAGATGCCACACCATGTGGCCGCCTGGCCGCTCGCCAGGGTCGTTGTCGCCTTGAGCCACGCCGTCGTCACACTTGGGTCGGCGCGGATGAGCTGAGACAGTCCCTTGGCGCACTGAAAGACGGCCGTGTTCAGGTCGGCGGGGCTTCGGGCAGCAGCAGCTCCTTCGGGAGATGACGCCGCCTGCAGCTCGAGTAGGAACTGGGCGCAGCACATGCGGAGACACGGGCCGATTGCGTCGGCCAGGCAGTTCCACAGGGCGGGGCGCAGTAGGGTCCACCCGTCGGCCGAGCAGACGTGCACGAGGACGTCGAGCGAGCGGAGCGGCACGACGTCGTCCGCGACCGCGCCGGCCTGCAGTTGCAGCGTTGCCACGAGCACGCGGATCTCGCGCTCAAACGCGGCCACGGTCCCTTGCGGTGCCGCCTTGGCGCCTTCCTCCAGCACGCGGCAGAGGGCTCTGCGCATGGTTGTGGTCTCGGCCGCGATGAACAGTCTTGCCGCGTGGCCCGCCACCGCCACGACGGTGTCGGTCGGCGCGCTGGCTACGGACGCGGCCACGGCGTTGATGACCACATGGCCCGTCCGTGCGCCCTGTGCGACGGCGGTCTGTGCGGCCTCGGCAAAGGTCTTGAGCAAAGCAGGAGCGGGCTGCCCGTCTGCTGCTGCCACAACGAGGCGCACGGCCGTGGCAAAATCGGGCAAGACAGAGCTCGTCGCGGTCGCCGACAGCGACGTCGGTGCAGCTGGCGACACGACCACGCCGCGAAAGCTCATCGTGGCGGCCATGCGGTCTGATCCAACAAAAAGTGTGTGCGGACCTCATTCGTATTTACACACGCCTATGTACACGGACACTGTCTTGTCTCTTCAGATTTCGTCGTCGGCCAGGAGCATGTTGGGGATGCCGTTGACAATGGGGAAGACGCGGTTTGTCTCTGGGCAAACAAGGCTTCCCTCGATGACCTCGATCTGTATACAAACGAATGGGCCGTTGGTGGCTGCCTTTAGCAACAGCACACACACGCACACACAAAGCTGGTAGTCTGGCCATACCTCGAGCAGCACGTGGTGCAGCTGCTTGACAAAGTCCTCGTTGGATAGTGGGTCGGGCTCGATCGGCAGTTGGTCGCCATGTCCAATCTACGTTTGCCATAGTGGTGGGTGAGTTCCGCTGTGCTGTGGACTCTCTCGTGCGGGCCAGGGGAAGGGGGGGAAACACCCCCGCCTCCCTTTGCGTGCACAAGCAAAAAAACGTACACTGGCGGCAGCGTCGCGGAGGACCTTGTAGTCGATCCGGCCCCACACGTTGGTCACAAACTCTGGGCGGAACTCGACCTCGCGGCTCTCGACCTGCGTCGCCGTGAGCTTGAGCGGGTACCCGTTGTTGACGCCGGGCACGTTGGACGCGAGGAAGTTGTGGGTCATTAGCTTCATCGTCGCGCAGTTTTCTTCTTCTTCAGCGGACCCCACGGGAACAGAAAATGGGAGCGTTCTTGGGCAAGTCGTCACCAACGCCGACAGCGGCCAAGGCACCTGCAGCTGGGGCCATCAGCGAGGCCGATAAGGCCGTCCTGACGCTCAAGGGCCAAAGGGACAAGCTCAAGCAGTACCAGCAAAAGGTCTGCAAACCCCAACGACTGCGTACGCCAGCTTAACGCGACACATGCACACGTGTAGATACAAGGGGTGATTGACCTCGAGGTCGAGTACGCCAAAAAGCACTTGGCCAACGGGGACAAGAAGCGAGCGCTGCTGTGCTTGAGGAAGAAAAAGTTCCAGCAGACGCTGCTCGAGCGTGCCGAGGCGCAGCTGGTGACGGTTGAAGAGATGGTGCGTCTCTCTTTGTTTGTTTTGTTAAACACAGAGCGCACGCACAGACGGCCACGATCGAGTTCACGGCGGTGCAGAAGGAGGTCATCGACGGCATTAGGATGGGCAAGGACGTCCTGCAGGAGCTCAATGACCAGATGAAGATTGAGGACGTGGAAAAGCTCATGGACGACACGGCGGATGCAATCGCCTACCAGAAGGAGGTTGACGCGATCCTGCACCAAAACCTCTCCGCCGAGGACGACGAGGCTGCCCAGGAGGAGCTGGACCGCATCTTGGAAGAGGTACTTTATAAAAGGCCACCACGCACTCGTTCGACTTATCTGTCGTCTGCTGTAGCAAGAAGCTGCCGGCCAGGCTGATGCTGCTGCTGGCATCGAAGACATTGACTTCCCCGAGGTGCCCAACACAGATCCCAACGAGGCTCTTGCCTCTTCTTCAAGTAAGTCCTCGTCCGCAAACAAGTCAAAGTCCAGGAAAACTACGGCGGCTGTTGCCGCATCATAGGAAATTATTTTCTTCTCACTCTACTGGCTCATACCCCCGAGTGCACAATTGATGAGAATTTACATCTCTATTCATGCACATTCAACCGCATGTTTTCTTCTTTCCTTCGTTTATACCTTTTTTTTATATTTCGTTCCTTCTTTCTTTTCAACCACTGTATTCTCTCCTCTCTTGTGCTTTTCACAACATTCTGAATACGCACTCTCTTTCCGACCATCTCTGTCCAATCACTCCTTTCATAAAACCTTGTAACACGCCACGGAAAAGAAATAATTCTTAGTCGATTTACTGGAACGCACGTGTTGTCATGCTGCTCCGCGGACTGAGCCAAGGCCATCGTCGCCTGCTGTTTGCCGCAGCCGCCGGTGCTGTGGGAGCCACTGCCGTGTACGCCAAGACGCAGGCCCGTGACGACGTCCCGTTGGTGGCGCCCCCCGCCTACATGACCCGCCATCGTGACACGCTCCTGAGCCTTCTGCCCGTGTCGCTCGTGTCGACCGTGCACGCCGAGCGCGGCGATGCGGCAATGCTCTTCTCGGCCGACCAGCTCTCGGCCATGGCCTCGCGCATCTCCGATGTGGTACCTATCCAGACTTCAGACTCGGTTGTTGTGCATGGACCAACATGACTATTTATTGACAGGTCGACATCCCCCTCCTTCCGCCCAGCGCAGAGCGCTACGTGCTCGTCAAGGCACTCGAGGCCATCGCCAGCACCATCAGCAACGACATCCCCGATCGTCTCCGGTAGGACCCAATAGTGTGTGTTTTTGCCCAGCTGCTCATGTATTCCAACAAAACAGGGCCGAGCTGCGCCACGCCATGTCCAACTCGCTCACGGACGAGGAGCGTGCAGATCTCGTCAAGAAGCTCGCCTCGTTTGTGGACAGCAAGATCAACCTGCCGTACCTGAACGAGAGTGAGGAGCAGCTCCTGTTCCAGCAGGTCATCTCGGCCCTCCTCAGCCTCGCCACCCCTTCGGCAGACGGCAAGCTCGTCCACTTTCACGCGGGTAATAACATTATTCGTCGTGTACTAGGAAACTAAACCCTTCTTGGCTAGCAACACTGATGAACGGTGCCGCTGGCGCCGTCCACGTGCTGCTAGTGCCCGAACAGCGACACCAGCTCGCCAAATTCATCACCGAGCACTGTGATCTGCCGTTCATCAACCAGGCCCAGGAGCAGGCGCTTGTCGAGAGCGTCATTGAGAACCTGAGCCAGCGCGTCAACGGCCTCCTCCCGCCAGACTTTGTCACCACTCTTCGAGGTAGGGATCGGTCCTACACTGTTAAGATTTTTTTAATTTTTTTTTTTTTTTTTTTTTTTGTTAGGCTCCAACCCAAAGGAGATTGAAAAGCTCAAGCAGCGCATCGTCCAGCGCCTCAACGAGACCGCTCGCTTCACTGGCCTCAGCGCTGACATGCGTGAAATGCTGCTGGACAAGGTCGTTTCCGTCATGCTCGAGGGAGTCGCCTCCTCGGCCGGTCCTGCCTTTTTGCAGGACCCTGTCACGCGGCTTGCCAAGGCCCGAGAGACCGAGGAGCATCTTCACACCGAGCTGGCCGATTTTGAGGCTCATTCGGCGGCGAGATTAAAGCAGCTCCGCGAGCAGCTTGTCACGGTGAAGACCGAGCGCTGGCAGCTCCAGAAGGAGACCAACTGGTTCTACCACTTTGTCGGCTGGGTCTTCTGGTTCCTTTAAAACTGTCACCATGCACTAGGCATGCAGTGTGCTTTTTTTCTTTTCTTTTTTTCCGTCTTCTGGTGAATTTCAGTTCAGTTAGGATATATTACAAGCCGCCACCAACCAATAGTTTCTTCTGAAGAATCTCCCAAACCATCCGTTGCCGAAAGTACGGCATCTGGCTTTGTGTAAACGTCTGCGGCTCATTCCGACTGACAAACTCGGCGTTGATGCAAGTAAACACTCCACAGTCGTACCCGTTTTCTTGTGTCGGCGAGTTCTGCAAAAAACTTTTCTTTAATAATGCGTCCTTATGAATAAAATAAAAATTTTTCTTTTGGCGTACACCGGGCTCATAGTCTGTCCAGCCCGAAAGATCAATTGGTCCATTCTTTTTGGATTGATGCTCGTTCTTGATGTACTCGCGTAGCCACTAGCAAAGAAGCAAAAAAAAAAAAAAAAAAAAATAAGAATAGTGTTTTGCATCTGAATGAAACCTTGAAAACATCGGGGTTACGGCCGTGCAGCGAGTCATAGTACTCGAAGCGCTTTTTCGCAACGTTGATGTTGGCCAAACACCAATGCACGCCCAAATGGACTGGCACGAGGATGTGGTCTTGTGCGAAAATATCCACCTTGCCCCCACCCCCACCCAAAATGAGGATTTCTTTCTGCTTTTTAAGGCATGCGTACCTTCTTGGACCATCGACGCACTTCCTGATAGCCGCCCTCGGACAGCTTCAGGAAGAAGAAAGTGCTAAAGGCAAAGACCTTGGGCAGAGACGCGTTTGTCTCTGACCGATTGACGATCAACTGGAGATAGAAATTGATGACCTCGTCGTTTAGCCAGGCTGTCGGGCGCAGTTTCTCCATGTCGTTGGTAGTGAGCGAGACTTTGAAGCCTTCGACGACCTCGCCGCCGTCACTCCGCTTTAGACATTTTTTCACCTAGCATCCGCTCAGTAAGCAGGGACTAAGTGAAGCATTGCACTTACGGCTGCTGCAGCCTCCTCCGATAGAGGGGGGCAGTTATGATCGGCTTTGGGCTGGGACGCTTGTTTCCTCCTTTCTTCGACGTTGTTCACGGCGGCACTGTCCTTTTCAGACAGCACCTTGTACTTGCTTTTGATGCTGCAGACAGGCCATTAGTTTACCAAACCAAGTCAAACGCGTACTCTTCGATAAGTTTGGAGATGTGCGCCTTTGTTTCTGATCTGCAAAAGAGGACAATATAATTTCTTTAGTTGATATTTTTTTTTTTTAATTGGTTGGAGGAGCATACAGCGAGTCTATCACTGAGGGAGTGTTACTCCTGGTCGTCGTTGCAGGGAGAGGGGTGAACGACACAACTGCAGACGACGATGCTGACGCTAGCGACGCCGACGACGTCGACTCGGAGGCAGCTGACGGCGGCCTTTCCGACACTACACAGACACGCGATCAGCACTACAAGAGGGGGGAAAAAAAAAGGGACCGTACAGAGCTGCAGATCTTGGATCCTCTTGAGGACTTGTCCTGTCTGCATCCGTTCGTCTGCTGACGGCAACGGCGCGATCTGCTGCAACATGGCCGAGTTTTGTCGCAACTGCTGGTGCTGTTGACGCAGTGGCGTCTGTAGCTGCTGAAACGTCGGCGTTTGCGGTTGAGACTCCAGCGAGGGCTTGGTAACTGACATGCGTGGCGTCGCAAAAAGCTTGACGGGGGTGTACCCGCTGTAGGACGTCGACGGGTTAAACGCAAAGGCAGCGCTGGTCACCGGCTTTAGTTGGTGCTGCTGTTGCGACTGGGCCTGCAGCCGCCGTCCTCCACTCAACGGACTGAGCAGTATCTTGCTGTAAACAGTGGCGAAATCAGACATGAGGGGAGACTGAAAAACGGCCAGTACCGTCCAACAAGATGCAGCAACGACGCGTCCTGCTGGTACTGCTGCTGCTCACTCACCAGCACGAGACGGCTCTTCTTGGACGACGACGACGACGACGACTGTGACGGCGGGAAAAAGGATGCCTGCTGCTGCTGCTGCTGCTGTGGCCCTGCAGTGTCGCTGCTGCTGCTGCCGCGGCCGCTGTGGTGCTCTTGCCAGGACCTTTTGAGCATATCGGCTTAGTTGGCCAAACAATTTCTCTGCAAACCCCATGTCCGGCTCGACAGACGAGGACGTGTCCCTGAATGCCCTGTTTGCGTTCCTGCGGCAGGACAGCCACGCGGATCTGTTTGCCGCGCTACTCGATGCGGGTCACGTTGCGCTGCCACGCCAGGCGAGCCTGCTTGCGGCCGAGGTCGATCAGGACTTTGCGGGTATGTGTCAGGGTGGCCTCTCTGATTGATCACTAAACGCGTGGAGCGCAGAGATGCACATTCTCGTCAAGACAGCAACTGCGGATGGAGCCATCGAGGGGCCCAACGAGCGGGTGTTTACAACACTTAGCGGGAAGACGGTCCGCGTGGTCGACGGCTCCTTCGATGTTCGGCGTGGTACGTACCTTGTGCTGTACTGTGCAAACCCTTGACCAATACAATTCAGATGCCGGCTTCCCAGAAGATCGAACGGTCCACGTGCTCTACGACGAGCTGTTTTACGAGGGCAGCAAGTCGTTTACAGTGCTCGTGCTGGAGGGGCCCTTTGTCGGGGGACGAAAGGCACGCTCACATGACGATCTAAGGGCATTGTTCTAACTACCGATTTTGTAGAATACTACTGTTGAAACATCAGTACCAATGTTCCTGCCTGTCCGCAAGACGGCCGCCGAATGCAAGGAGTTTCTGCACTCGTTCCCCGAAAACAGCACAACCCTGCGATGGCTCGAGCGATCCCTCAGCGACTTTGTCGAAGTGGACGTTGATCGTGGCAGCTGGGAGTCAAAAGTGAGTCGTGTTAGACAGATCTACGGCACGACCATGCGAGTACGCACCAAAACCAAAAATATGAATTTCTAAAAAAAATTGCAACTATATATAGGAGTTGTTCACAGCCAACTCTCTTTTCAAATCGCTCCAGGCCAATCGTGGGCAGGCCGAACGTCTGAGTGACTATGTCGAAAGGTACCTCCCTTTATTTGTGCGTGCGTGTAATACAATGTTGCAGCTACATCATGGGCGAGCTGTACGTGACCTTGCTTTCCAAGGCCGTTATGATTTGTGCGGCAGAGGACGCGCTCCTCGTCTCAAATATGGAGCATCTTGGATCAAGTGGCTCGGCGCTCGAAACACCATTATCGCCGACGCCGTTTGATAAGGACCTCGATACAAGTTATCATGTTTTGGAACCTGCGATCGAAGTGATAAAAACTCTAGGTAGGCAACTTATTGTTCACCGTTTTTAATTCCGTTTATTACAGATGACTATAAGACTCCTATCGAAAAGCTCGCTTGCATGCGAGATATAATCAATCAATTGATCAAGTCACAAGATCGGAGACCAAAAGGTAATCACAAGCAATAAAAAAATAATTGTTAAAAGTTTCTGTCCAGAGCATTCAAGTTCTGCCATCGCCGGTGACGAACTTCTCATGCTTTTAATTCAAGCCCTCGTCCACGCCAAGCCAACCCATCTATCCACCAACATGTTTTATATCCATAATTTTCATCTGACCCCGATCACGAGCACCAACGAGACAAGGTAACAAGGCAGGTGCCTTTGGAAATGCACCATAACGAAATATTCCTCTAGTTACCACTTTGTGACCTTCCAAGCGGCGATGGAGTACATAAAGTCGTCATCTGCACCTCCGACCTTCACCGTCGCACCACCAACAGGAGACTCCTTGGGGACGGATGCAAACCAGCCTGGCGGCAATAAAACGTCTCTGTCGGCTGCGTTCAGCCGTCTCGTACGACGAAAGTCCACCTTGACTGTCCCCCCAAAGGCCCTGGATGACCACTCGCTCATTTCGCGTCTCACCCAACAGACAGCCGGCGAAGGCACGTCTATCCGCCGTTCAAGATCGTACCAAAACAACATCTCGCTGGTAAAGAAACTGCTTCTAAGAAAATCGACAATTGAAAAAAAAAAATAAAATAATAACCTTCTTCTGCTACAACAAGCTTGGCAAAACCATCGACAACCCCAGTGCAGCCCAGTCTGCGGTCGCAAGTGGCTACGTTACACCGCAAGAATATCTGCGCCCTCTGTCACCTGTTCATTCGGTTCAACAAGGAGACAGTGAAAGACTCGTCAATCCGCCATCCGTCGCCCTCAGCGTGCTTTTCTTGCCCAATGCAGTATCACGCTCGCCCAGCCCTCACGCCTTTAGCAACAGCGCCACATCGCCAGTTCCCATCGGGGAGACAGTCGCTGCTGACAATGACGACAATGACGAGCCCCCAGAAGAGCTGTTTTTCAAGGCCGTCGAAGCCAACGATGTCGAGCGCGTGTCGATCCTACTCAGAAAGGCCACGGACACGTCTGCACCGACATCGACGCCACGGCACCTAAATCGGAGGCCGAAAAAGGTGTCCAACGTCAACATCCGCAACGAGCAAGGCCTTTCGGCGCTTCACATCTGCGCCTTGCACGGCTTCGAAATCGTTGCAAGACTTTTAGTCGAACACGGCGCGGATGTCAACCTCGTGACGCGGCACGGGACAACGGCTCTTTATCTCGCGTGTCAGTACAACCACATTCCCGTCGTTCTGCTCTTGCTCGACAAGACCGAGGCACACGTCGACTTCCCCGATCTCAACCGCAACACCCCTCTCCATGCAGCGGCTTCCAACGGCCACGTCAACACTGTCGAGCTCTTGCTTGAGCACGAGGCCGACGCGACAGCGCAAAACAATCGCGGTGAGACGCCGCTGCACGTCGCCGCACGATGGGGCTACTCAGAACTCGTGCGCAGATTGCTCGCCAGCGGCGCCGACGTGAATGCTCGCACCGATGTCGACGGAGCGACACCGCTGCATATCGCGAGCGACGCCGAAGTGATCTCGATCCTGATTGACTGCAACGCAGACATCAATGCCGAGGACGACGAAGGGCTCTCGCCCGTGCACCGCGCGGTCCGCCAGGGCAACGTCGATCGCGTCCGGATGCTGTGGAACCGTGGGGCCAAATGTGACTGGAAGGACAAGGGCATGCGCACACCGTTGCACTCGGCCGCGTACGAGGGACACCTGAGCATCGTCAGGTTTCTCGTCGAAACCGGCACGGTCGACATCAATGCCCAGGTGTGTGGAGCTCGTTTACTGCCTGTTAACATTTATTTACCGTAGTCCAAGAACGGGAACACCCCCTTGCACGGTGCCACGGCCAATGGACACACGGATGTAGTTGCCCTGTTGCTCGAGCACAAAGCAAACAGGCTGCTTCGCAACCGCCAGAGCAAGCTGCCCGAGGATATGACCCAGGTCGAGGCGATCCGCGCCGTGTACCAGATGCACGGCGGTCTTGTGCGCAAACGAAGCATCTTTGGCGGACCCAGACTCAACACGGCCGGTGCCGTATCAACATCGGCTGGAGGGCCACAAACGGCCGGAGGGCCACAAACGGCCGGAGGGCCACCTTCGTCAGCGGCGGCGGCGGCGGCGGCGGGCCCAATGTCGGCCGCTTCATTCTTCTAACTGAATAAACAATTTTTCATTGGAATAAGAGGCTATTGTAATTTTTATCTGCTGTTTTTTTTTTTTGTCATGAGGTGCTGGAGAGAATGACAGGGAAGCGGATCGTCGAAGACAACATGAAGGAAAGATCGGGCAGATTGTTGACAATCTCTTGGGCCGGTGCGCTCAGCCCAGACTTGTTGAGCAGGCCGAGAGGGAGAAGCACACCACTGGAAGGCGAGGCCGCAAACTTTGACGGAGAAGCGGGCAAGACAGTCGCAGGTGACGCAGAGACAAAGTCTTCCAGGTCGAGGCCAAGCGAGGCGGGCTTGCTGATTGGCATTGATGCTGCCGATGTTGCAGCTGCAGCAAAAGAGCTCCCAAAGGAGCCAAAGTCGGCCGTCGCAGCCACCACAGGCTTGATGGATGCTAATGTTGTTGCGGCAGCTGCAGTCGTCGTAGAGGCGAAAGATCCAAATGCACCAAAACCGTCATCGTTGGCGGTTGTTGGCGCGCCAAAGGAGCCAAAATCGTCGTTGGCAGCAGTGGTCGTTGAAGCAAACGAGCCGAAATCGGCCGATGCAGACTGTGGGCCGGCGGACACAGGAGCGCTACCGAAAGGGACAAAGTCGTCGTTGTCCATCATGCTGCTTGCGGTAATCGGAGGCTGCGAAAGGAGCGATGGGGCAAGGGTGGCAGAAGCAAACAGCATTGGTTGGCTCACATTTGTAGAAGCAGGAGAAGCAAAGTTAATGTCCTCATCCAAAAGGTCAAACAAGGCGCCGCTCTTTGAAGGTGTGGCTAAGAATAACGTAAAGTAAGTACCAGTAAAGAGCCAAAAAAAAAAAAAAAAAAAGATGGCCTCACCTAGAGAAGGCGACGAGACACTGGATTGGGGCGGGGCGTCGAAAGTGAAATCGTCAAAGATCCACTCAGAGGCGGCCTTGGTGGTTTTGGATGGGGTCAAAGCAACCGAGGTCTGGGAGGGCGACTTGTCCAACGTGCCGTTCCCGAAAAAGTTGTCCAGATCGTTGACGGACGGCGATGGGGACGGTGACGAAGGCCCTGTGGCAAGGCCGGCAGCGACGGTCGAGGTCTTGATCGCTGCCAGACGTGGATCCTTCGCAGCAGCAGCGGCGGTAGAGGATTTGCCGTGTGGTTTACTGTAAGAACTGACAGCGAGCTTGAGTGGAGTAACAGTGCCAGCAGCTGCACGCGCGAGGAGCTCGCTCGTGATGCCCAGCTGGGCATGGAAGGTTGCGCGGAGTTCCGAGGACTTCCAAGTGGGCATTGCCAAACCAGACTGTGGCGAATTGACGTTGACCGCCGAGCTCCAGATCGCGTTGTATACGAGGGTCTGCGACAGAGGCTGTACCTGAACACCACCAGTACTCGACGAAGGCGTAATAGGGGCTGCCAAGGACGTCAAATCTAAGTACAGAGGGAAAAACTGTTACATCTACTGTTATTACATGCAGTACCTTGCAGCTGCGAGACGATAGCTTTTCGAATTGCATCCGGATTGGAGCTCTTGAAGAAGGAGCTGCTCAAAGTAGAGGAAGGCGTCAAAGATGTAGGTGCATTGTCGACCGCTGCTGCGGCTGTCGTGCCAAAATTGCCGAAATCGGACGGCTTTGGGGGATCAAAGTCGCCAAAGTCGTCGTCGTCGTCGTCTGCCGTGTTGGAGGAGCCAAAGGCATTGAAGCCGCCAAAGTCGCCTGTAGATGGCTTTGAGTCGAACGAGCCAAAGTCATCGTTCGCTGCACTGGACTTGTCAAAGGGATTAGAGGTAGCAAAATCGCCGAAACCAGAGGCAGAGGGTTCGGAATCGAACGAGCCGAAATCGCCAAAGGAAGTTGCGGCTCCAAATGCTGCTGCAATGGGAGCTGGGGTGGCGCCAAACGAGCCAAAGTCGTCGTGGATCGCAGGGGCGGCATTGGACGGAGAAGGGGCGGCGCCAAACGAGCCAAAGTCGTCGTGGATCGCAGGGGCAGTCGCGGCATCGACCGTAGAAATAGGGCCAAAATCGACGAAAGGCTTTGTTGATTCCGCTCCCGACTGAGAGGATGAGGGTGGGGCAAATGAAGAGAGCCAAGGTTCCTCTGAAGCTTCAGAGGATAGCGGAGGGGCAATGGGCGTGAGGGATGTGTCAGTGGACCCGACGGCATGGACTGGCGTAAGAGCGATCGACTCATCCGCAAAAACGCGAAGAGAACTCTGCTCCTGCTCCTGTTGTGCGAACGCGGCAGTGGTCGACGAGAACCGATCGGTCTCCAGCTCCGATAAAGGTGGCCGTACGAGGATGACTGTTCCATCTTTTGACTCGGATTGCTCAGTTGCGAGTGATGGAGTCGCCGCAAAATCACCAAAGTCGACCTCGACTGGAACTGCGGAGGCTACCGGAAAACCTTCAACAAATTCGGTCTCTGGAGCGGGCTGGGGAGGGGTTGACACGGCGACAGCGCTGATTACCTGGGCACCTGCTGCGAACGTACTGTGCTCGGTGGATTGCGAAGGGGTTGTTGCTGAAAATTTTCCAAAGTCGGCGGGTTGAGACTGCTGGGGTGCCGTCGTGGTAAAATCTCCAAAATCGTCGTGTGCGTTTTCTGCAGGCGCCTGAGACGGGGTGGTCGCCGCAAAGTCCCCAAAGTCGTCATCGGCATTCTGTGCTGGCTGAGGGGTCGGAGCTTGTTGGACTGGTTGCGTTAGTGGCGCTGTCGCAAAGCCTCCGAAGTCGTCATCGGCATGCTGAGCGGGCGGCGGCGGAGCGAACTGCACTGGTTCAGCCGTCGCGGCAAACAGTCCAAAGTCGTCGATGGATGCCTGAGAGGGTGGAGCAGACGTGACCTGGACTGGTTCAGCCGCAAAGTCCCCGAAGTCATCGTCGGCATGCTGCGCAAGCAGGGTTTGTTGGAGTGGGGCAGGGCTTGCCTCATCGACTGGCTGGGCAGAATGAAAGCTTGAAGTTGTCGTCGTTGCAAAGTCTCCAAAGTCTTCATCGACTGGCTGGGCAAGTTGAGACGGTGCCACAGTCGTTGTTGCAAACTCTCCAAAGTCGTCATCGCTAGGATGAGACGGTGCCACAGTCGTCGTAGCGAAATCTCCAAAGTCATCGGCTAGCTGGGCTGCGCCGAAACTTCCAAAGCGTTGGTCACTTGAGGGCTGTGGAGTTGGAACAAAGTCGTCCGTTGTGAAGTGGATACTTGAATGCTGCTGCGGCGGCAGAGCCGATACAACCGGTGCTGCTTCCAAACTTGCGGCTACAGGAGGCGACGTAAAGTCGTCAAAGTCGGCTTCCTCGACTCGTGCAGGAGCAGTGGTCGCCACAGGGACTTCGATGTGGACGTAACTGTGCTCCACAGAGGTCTGCGAGTTCAGGTGTTGCATTAGTAACCCCCCGACAAAGCAATGCACAGCCACAAACCTGAACAAAGTCAGCAAAGTCGTCTGTGTCACTGCCGGACTGGACCGAGTGGATGGTGCTGGGG
>Ga0302233_10000706_pt1 | contig 26033 bp, 38 predicted proteins | sample II_Palsa_N3_1_FD_193516 | JGI IMG/M metagenome (GOLD analysis project Ga0302233, IMG submission 193516) | Peat permafrost microbial communities from Stordalen Mire near Abisko, Sweden - II_Palsa_N3_1 | ecosystem: Environmental > Terrestrial > Soil > Palsa > Peat permafrost | place: Sweden... | reverse complement strand
TAATAATTTTCTTTTCCTTTTTTTTTTTTTTTTTTTTTTTTTTGCTTTACAGGTCGAGATCGTCGTCGCCACCCAATAGATCGTCGTCGTCGTCGTCGTCAGAATTGTCGCCTCTTTTCGACTTTTTGTACTTGCGATAGTCGTCGTTGAGCTCGTCCATATCGACGGCGTTCGAGGAGGCAGAGGACGAGGCTGCCGAGGCGCCGGCCGCTTGCTCGGAAGTGTACTTGCGCTTAAGATCCTTTTTCTCGCGTCGATCGCGCTTCTTCTCCTTGCGATCCTTTTGATCGGACCAGGCAACCGTCTTGACGGATTTGTACTCTTTCTTTTTGGGGACAAGCTCGCCCGACTTGATCTTGGCAAGGTTGTCTTGTCGTTGGCGCTCGCGCTGCTTGTTGACGTACGGGATTGTATCAAACTGCAAAGATTGCATAAATGATGGTTATTATTTCAGCACACACACACACACACACACACACACAAATTGAGCGTACATCAATCTCTTCAGGGATAAACTTTTCAACAGTCATGTCCTTGAGCTCGGGCATCTTGGGCAGTCGCAAGAGGCCAAAGGCAACCGCTAACCGCCCGAGGTTCAGGTTCTTAAACAAAAAGATGTAGTTGCACAGATGCTCCTTGTACGAACGCAGAAAGCTCACAAACGCAAGGGTTCCCTGCCGAAATAAAAAAAATAATTTAAATTTACATTGGATTAAAGGAATGAAAACAAAAAACAAAAAAAACCTTCTCCATGACCTCGCGGTCTTTCTTGGCGGCATTTTTTATTTGCGTGTTGACGCGCTCGACGAGCTCTGCATCGACGCCAGCGACTTTCGTGTATGGCGTCATGGGCACTTTTCTCAGCTTCATGAATTCTAATTCGACAAAAAGTAAGAAGAAAAGAGACCAAACATTCTCGTGTACCAATATAAGTTTCCTCGGACGGCAGCAGGAGCGTGAGAGCGCTGCCCTCCTTGCCAATGCGAGCAGTTCGACCGCATCGATGAACAAAATCGCTGGGGTCCTAGAGAAAGAACAATAGTTGGAATTTTTTGTGTACCCCCTTCCCCCCCCAAAAAAAAGAAAAGTAGTTTGATACTTGAGGAGGATCATACTGGACAACCCAGTCAACGTCGGGGATGTCGAGTCCACGTGCAGCAACGTCTGTGCAAAGGAGCACACCATGCTCGCTCGACGAAAACTCCTTGTTTACGGATGTGCGCTTTCGCTGATCGAGGCGGCCGTGCAGGCCCCACAGCTTTACGTCCTTGAGCATCTTGATCTTTTCCATTGCTATGAGATAAAAGTCGACGCAGGCGCACGTCGCAAAGTAGACGATGATCTTGTCGGTCGCGTGGGCTTTGAGGAAAGTCGCAAGGTTGGCCATCTTCTCATCGCTTTCGCAGTGCAGGTAGTAGATGTGCAGCCTACAACAGGTTATTCCTTGGGTCCCAGCAATCAACCAAGCGTACCTTGAAGGAGTCTTCTGCACCTGCTTTGACTTGGAGCGTTCCACCTTGACGACCACTCGGACCGCATTGCGCAGACCTGCACGGACAAGGCCATGAACTCCCTCATTCATCGTCGCCGAGAAGAGGCCCGTGCGTCTTTGCTTGGGCAGGCGGTTGACAATGTTGTTGAGAGTCAGCTCAAAGCCGAGGTCGAGCAATCTGCACGAGTGTATGTTGGTTTAATACTTTGCTAGACACATGTCTACCGATCAGCTTCATCGAGGATGAGGATGTCGAGCTCCTTGACACGAAACTCTGGCACTTTGTTCATCATCTCGTCGATGCGGCCAGGCGTGCCCAGGACGATCGAGGCTCCGTGCTCGTTGAACGCCGCAATGTCCTGGTCGATCTTGGCGCCGCCCGTCAGCAGCAACAGCGACAGCTGTGGGATGTTGGCCAGAAAGGTCTGCAGCACGTCGGCGACTTGCTTGGCAAGTTCTCTGCCGGTCAGTTAGCCTCGATTTCCATCCTCCAAAAAAAAAAAAGGGATAAATCACCTTGTGGGCTCGATGATGATCGCGCCGACCTCGTTCTTCTTGAGCGGCGTCTCGCGCCTGAGCAGAATCTCGATCACGGGAATGAGGAACGCGAGCGTCTTGCCCGAGCCCGTCACGGCCTCCACCACCACGTCCTTGTTGGTCATAAAGAGCGGGATGGTGTTGGCCTGAACGGGCGTCATCTGCGTAAACTGCAGCTTTTCGAGTGTCTCATGCCTGCGCAGTCTCTTTTAGCTCGTTGCATTCAGATCTCACAGAAGGACACAATACGTGCTCGCGCGCAGCGCAGGCTTCAGGCTCGTCCATGGCCCAGCAACAGGAGCGGCTTCCATCCCAAGCAACAAGCAATTCGCCACGTGGCGGGATCAGGGCCGATCAGTTGTAAAATGGCGTCGTATGGTAAAACTCTCTGACTCTGGGATCATCCGGCTGACCAGACTACGCAGAAGGACACGAGCACCTGATTGTCACGCTCAACGAGGCGGACAAGGTGCTGACGATCTGCTTGAACCGGCCCAAGACGAAGAATGCGTGGAGCAACGGCACTGTATTTATTTACTTATTTTTTTCTGTCAAATGTTTATTTATTCTATAATCGACCAGTATCTGCAAGTCCTGCAGGTGCTGAGGGATGCCGACGAGGACGAGCGCGTCAATGTGCTTGTGCTCACAGGATCGAACGACTTCTTCTCGTCGGGACAGGATCTCAAGGTATTTTTTTGTTGAGAAGGCCATGCTTTTGTCTGACGAGTATCCTCTTGAACCAGAACATCGGCGACAAGAAATACGCCAAGCTCAACATGCGCCATCACCCCGTTGGACAGTTTATGTGGAAGATGATGCACTTTTCCAAGGTGAAAAAAAAAACGTGTCAAATAAAGTATCATCTAAATGTCAGGTTTATGCCAGCCGATTGTCGCGGCAATCAATGGACCGGCCGTCGGAGTTGGCGTGACCCTGATCCCTCATTGTGACATTGCCTACGCAACCAAGAGCGCCTATTTCATGACTCCGTTTGCGCGCATTGGGGTAAGACAAGAAATAAGATTTCTCTTTGATCCTAATAAAACTACGGCACGTAGTTTGTGCCCGAGTTTGTAAGCTCGCTGACCCTGCGAGAGATCGTCGGCCCATCACTCGCTAACGAGATGCTTCTGGGGTGCAAGAAAGTCTCTGCGCAAGAAGCTTTAAGCCATGGCCTTGTAAAGCAAAGTGCGCATTTATTTATTAAATTTTTTTTTCCCCCTCTAGGTCAGCGCCCTGTTTGACTCGCCCGAAGAAGTGCGCGCGGCAGCACACAAGATTGCCAAGGAAATGGCCGCATTTCCCCTTGGTGAAAAATCGCTGCCCCTGTTCAAGCGTATGATCAAACATCCTTCCCGTCTCAAGGACCTCGAAGACGTCTTTGACATGGTACTGTTTTTTTTTTTGTCCGATCGATCCGCTCACTTACTTTGAAACAGGAAATGGATCATCTGACTGAAGTCGGCAAAGGTGGAAAGAGCGCCAAGGATGCCACCCGTTTCATGCAAAAGAAGAATGAATCCAAGCTCTGAAATAGCCTGCTTTTTTTTTGGAATTTTTTTGTAAGGCAGCCGAGGTCACTTGCGAAACAACAGGGGCGATACTAGATAATTCATCATGGCACCCGCACGACTGATGCTTTCGGCGCTCGTTGTGCTGATGGCGGCGTGGTCGGCCGCATCAGCAGCAGACACGCTGAACACGCTGGCTGTGTTGGACCATGGCGAACTGGGCGATCTCGAAAATTCAATGACGCAGAGCGGCGACGACGGTCCTCAGCCAACACTCGGTAAAATAAAAAAGAATTCACGGATTGCGCGAATGCTGACTTGCGCGTGACAGAGCAAGCAAAATGGGCTGCCTCGGACAACTGGGCCGCGGGAATCGGCATCGTGCCGCTCGGGAGGGTGACGCTGCCTGTGCGCCTCAACCTCGTGCTCATCGGCTTTGACGAGTACGAGGACACGTTCAAGTCGTCCGAGGTGTTGCTGCCGTACTTTGACCAGGTCGAGACGCTTCTACCGCACGTCTACGTCAACATGCGCCCCGACGGGTCCTTTGACGCATCGTCTGCACAGCAGTCGGTGGTGCAGTACTCGTACAAGTAATGTACCCCCCCTCATTGGAAAAACGGAGCAGACTGTGTGAACAACGGCATTTTTTTTTTGTTCAGGGTAAAGGTCTTCAAGCTCAGCCACACCATCTCGACCGTGTTTGAGGCCGCCATCAACACGTTCCTGCGGCGAGACAATGCCACAACATCGGGGTCGCACTACCAGATCGACGTGGACCGAATCATGCCCCTGTACGAGTCCCTGCTGCACGCGATGGGCCTCTCCACAACGTACTCGCTCGTCATGGTCAACCCCAACAAGGTCATTCGCTCCTCGCTCAACTACGGCTACCGGTCGGGATTTTCAAGCGACGAACTGCGCCAGATCTCACACGACGAAGTCCTCCGCAAAATAGTCCTCCAGATCAACACCGCCGAAGACAAGGTACACCGATGGAGAAATTGTTTTGATAGGTTTAACTAATTTTAAAAATGCAACTTGGGTTAGGCAAAACAACAAAAGACGCCAGGCAATTTCATGCCGTCTCACGGCGAGGATAAGGAGGCGCTGCCGCTGGACGAGTCGTCGCGACCCCTGCGGGACGACAGCTCGTTTGAGTTTGTCGTCACGACCAAGGCCGACGAGTGGGCGCGTGATTTCCTCAAACAGACACGCATGCTCATGGTCAAGGAGAAGCCGTCGTCGCCGATGGGCCCCACCAGTGATGACTGCACTACCCCCATGACCGTATTTATGAAGGACGAGGCAGACGACGGCGAAGGCGGCCACGAGGGCCATGGACACGCAATCAACATGAAGCCGGCCTTTTCTCTTGCGGAGGCTGTCGAGATGATCACCTCTGTCGGCGCCAGCACGGACGCCGCTCTCCTCAAGAACATTGTTAGTGGCGGCTTTGCTCATCCGTCCTGTATCGTTGACAGCTGGTACATTTTTTTTTTTCATGGACCTTTATTTATTTATTTATTATTATTTTATTTATTAGGGTGGGCCACGGCCGCTCGGCTTTTATCGACCTCGCGGCAGGGCCGTACTCGTGGGGATCGCTGGAGACGTCATCGATCGTGAACACGGCCACGACATACCCCAACCTGCGCACAGTGCTGACCGAGGCGATGCAGCGTTACCAGTGGGGTTCTGACGAGCAGCAACATGCCGGCCGGAAGTCGTCGTCGTCGCAGCGCAAGCTGTTACAAATGGGCGCGGCTGCGGCCAAGCGCGACAGCGTGTGGAACGACGACGATGACGCGTTTATCCAGAACCTAAAGGAGAGCTACGCGGACCTGGACGACCTGGGAGGCAACAGCCTCTTTGCCGAGCTGAGCATCCACGAGAACTTTGTAAACAAGTACTGCGACCCCAGCAACCCCCCAGTGTCTGCCCTGGGCAGGCGGCTCGCGACAGAGTGCGCCGACGTCAAGACCAAAATCATGGAATTGGCCGTGCTGATCAAGCGCGGTGCCGACGCGGGTGCCAAGGCCGGCCGGCTCGACCCCACTGCTTTTGTCGTACAGGAAGAGACTGACGATTCGACGGGCACTGTCGGCGACGACGACCATGTTCACAACGGCGCTGGAGGCGAGAGCGCACCTGTCCCCCCGAACCCTGACGTGGCCGAGCCCGACATCGCCAGCGAGAACGACGAACTGGCCGAGATCCGCGGCCTCTTGCACTCGGCCAGGGGGCACTATCGCTCTGCGCTCGAGGAGTTTGGATCGCGCCTGGGCAACGTCGTCTCGCGCACCTTCCGCACGCTGGTGACCCCTCCAACGGCTCTGCCACCGGACGGCGTGCGTCAGCTTGCCAAGCGCGTGTCGTTCAGCGTGTACGTCGTTCAGAACCACCACAACCAGTACCGCCACCTGGGTGCGACCCACGGCGGCTTTGACTTTGACGCGTTCAAGACGCAGCTGACCAAGCTGCAGCCCCGCGGGCACCAGTTTTCGTTCACGCTGCAGGAGCTCACCCTGGCCGACGAGCCCCAGCTGGCCATGACCTACTGGAACGCGCTGCACACCGCTGTCGTTGAGTATCCCACGACGACGACGTCGACGCAAGCCGTCACGCGCATGTACCTCGACTCGGAGCATCTGCGGCAGCACCTTTCCAAGGCCGAGTACGTGGACGGCACGCTGGCCAAGGTCAACGTGTTTTTGTTTGTGGTCGACTACGAGCTGCCGGTGCTGATCGACCTGTGGCGCCAGGCGGCCGTGGTGGGCAACGTGGTCGTGGGCGTGCAGAACGCCGTGACAAAGCACGTCACGCTGGACGTGTGCAACGGCGAGCAGATCAAGACTAGCCTGCGCGACCCCACCAAAGCACTCATTGCAGCCACGGCCCAGATCGTCGGCGGCCTTCTTCCCGCGCACGTCACCGCTGAACCCCAGGGCATCGTGGCCGACTACCTGTGGTCCGTGGGCAATGGGCCCAACGCGATCTCGTCGCCCTCCTTTGGCGGGCGCCACAACGGCTTCCACGTCGACATTGCGCACCGGCACTGGCTCGCCGTTCGGCTGGACGGGCTCGCGGTACGCCTCAACGACATTTACGCCCGCCTACTCTCGGTAAGCACGTCGGTCCATGCCCCCAAGACGGCCGCGCAAATCAAGCGGCTCTACGACGAGGCTCTGCGCACGATCGCTGCCATCTCGGACCATGCCGCGATCATGGACTACAAGAGCGCGTTCCGGTTGCTGGACACGGTCGAGGGCGACATTGCCTCGCTCGACCAGACCACGCTCCTCGTCGGCAAGGTCCTGCACACGTCGCAGTGCCAGCAGTCACACCAGGAGGAGCAGCTCGCGGCCGTCGACCAGGCGCAGGACCGCGTCGTCGACATCACCGTCAACATGCTCCTCCTCATGGTCGTCAACATGCTCCTCGTCCTCATCCTCCTCTGGGGCGCGAGCTATGCTCGCATGCCCTCCAAGGTCAAGATTAACTGACCGGCAGAAAGGACTCGTCATTGAAAGAAAGAAAAAAGCAAGTTGAACAATAAAAAAATAATCATGAGCAATTTTCTCACGCCACATCGATGCTGTCAGCACGCGGACGTCTTCTAGGAGGCAGCCCTCTCCTCTCGCAACGCAGCCTGGGCAGGCTGCTGTCGACGCACGCCACGTCGGTAAGTGTGCCGTGTCCAGTCTGCTTGCTTGCTCACACAGTACTCACGCACGCACGCTCGCTCAGAACCAGTTCACGTTTGACAAGTACCCGTTCTTGAAGGAGCTGGGTCTGGGGCACGAGAACAAGGGCGTGTACAACGGCAAGTGGGGCGGACGGGGCCCCGTTGTGGTGTCGTACAACCCGGCGACGCACGAGCCCATTGCCTCGGTCGCCACGGTACGTCGTCCTTTCTATCCCCTTCTGCATGTTCACCACATTTGGAACGCGGTAGGGCAACGTCACCGACTACGAGGAGACGGTGAGGGCGATGGACGCTGTCAAGGCCGACTGGGCTGCGCTGCCTGCGCCGCGTCGTGGTGAGGTCGTGCGCCAGATCGGCGAGGCGTTGCGCGAAAAGAAGACTGCGCTGGGCCGGCTGGTGTCGCTCGAGATGGGCAAGATCGAGCCCGAGGGCCTGGGCGAAGTGCAAGAGTACATTGACATTGCCGACTACGCCACGGGCCTCAGCCGCATGCTCAACGGCAAAGTAATCCCGTCCGAGCGCGCCAACCACACGATGATGGAGCGGTGGCACCCGCTCGGCAACATTGGCATCATCAGCGCGTTCAACTTTCCTGCGGCGGTCTACGGCTGGAACAATGCGCTCGCACTCGTCTGCGGCGACACGATGCTGTGGAAGGGCGCGCCAACGACCAACTTGGTCAGCGTCGCCGTGACAAAGATCATTGCCAGCGTCCTCGAGAGAAACATGCTTCCAGGTGCCATCTGTTCGCTCATCACGGGTAACGAAAATTTTTTAATTTATAACTAAAACACAACACACACACACACACACACACACACACACACACACACACACAAAAAAAAAAAAAAAATTTTCAGGCGGGGCAGACATCGGGCAAGCCATCGCCGCCGACAAACGCCTACCCCTGGTCTCGTTCACCGGCAGCACGGCTGTGGGCCGGCAGGTGGCCACGACGGTGCAGAACCGCTTCGGCAAGCCACTGATGGAGCTGGGCGGCAATAACGCGATCATCGTGATGGACGATGCGGACATTGACATGGTCGTGCGCAGCGTCGTCTTTGGCGCTGTCGGCACGGCGGGCCAGCGGTGCACGTCGGTCCGCCGCCTGATCGTCCACGAGGCGGTGTACGACAAGGTGATTGAGCGTCTCCAGCGGGCGTATGCGACCATCAAGATCGGCAACCCGCTCCACGCTGGCGTCCTGTGCGGCCCCCTACACACCCGCCGCGCCGTCGAGGAGTTTGCCAACGCGGTCGCGCTCGTGCCTAAGCAGGGCGGCAAGATCCTCGCCGGTGGCCAGGTCCTCCCTGGCCCAGGCAATTTTGTGCAGCCCACGCTTACGCAGATGGAGCACGATGCGCCGCTTGTGCACCACGAGACCTTTGTGCCCATCCTGCACACGATCAAGTTCTCCACGATCGACCAGGCCATCGCCTACAACAACGAGGTCTCCCAGGGCCTGTCCTCGTCCATGTTTACACAGAGCGCCGAGAACCTGTTCCGCTGGATCGGCCCCGGTGGATCCGACTGCGGCATCGTCTCGGTCAACCAGTCCACCTCGGGCGCAGAGATCGGCGGTGCGTTTGGCGGCAACAAGGAGACCGGATGGGGACGCGAGAGCGGTGCAGACTCGTGGAAGTACTATTGTCGCCAGGCCACCGTGTACGTCGTATTTTATTTCTTATTACGGTGTATGGTTGTTAACTGCGGCAACAGGGTCATCAACCACTCTCGGGAGCTCCCTCTGGCGCAAGGCATAAAGTTTGAATAAAGTAGACATCATTCTCATTCCTGTTTTTTTTTTTGAAGTGTGACGATACCAGCCGCAAAGAAAGGCTACGACCTCTTGTGGACTTTGGCCTTGTTGGCTAGGTTCTCCTGTGGTGGACTGGGCTCCCCTCCCTCTCCCTCTCCCTCTCTCTCTCGCGCGCGCGCGTGGCGCTTGCTCTGTTCAGACCCCGCCGCGTGCTTTTTTGTGTGTGGGGAAAGGAACAGGAAAAACAGCGACCGAATGACACCTTTGTTATATTAACCACAGCTAGAATGGACTGCCCCGAGCCACTGCCCATTGGCGACTTTGTCCTCGGTAACCAAACGTGGGTTTCCTTTCAGCTAAACTTGTGACCGACAAACAACAACAACAAAAAAGGTGTCCTGCTCTTGGGCGGCATCCTCATCTCTTACCTTCCCCAGATTGTCAAGATTTGGATGCGCAAGAGCCACGTCGGTCTGTCGATCACTCGCGTACGGCCAGTGTTTGTTTGGTTGTTAACTCACCTTCTTTAAAACAGCTCGTCCTGGCCACGGTCTTCAGCTCGACCAACTTGTTACTGTATGTGACACTGGAGAGCAATCACACGTTCTACTGCTGCACGTCGGGCTTCATGTGCTTCTCCAACCTGGTCTCGTTCATCCAGACCATCCTCATCGTCCTGTCGGACGAGGCCACCGTCCTCCTCGCCTTTTTCTACTTTGACGTGGACTGGCTCGTCGCCAACGGCGAGGACGCACTCAAGCTCTTTGACAGCGCCAAGAAGGTCGTGGCCGGTCTGCTCATCTACCAGGCAATCGTGCTGATTGTAATTAAGACCCCCCCCCCCCCCTTCAAAAAAAAGCCACTATTAAAGCATACCCAAAACAGGTCTTCATGGGCTTCACCCTCGACCTCGGCTTTGACCACGACGCCACCTTTTACTTTGGTCAGATCCTCGTCATTATCAGCTCTGTGGGCACGATGATTGTGCTCCTGCCGCAGATCTACTCGACCTACAAGCTCAAGCACATTGGCTCGCTCTCGATGGAGACGCTCTTCATGCAGGGCTTTGGCACGTTCCTCCTCGCCTACTTTTCCCTGTCGCAAAACAGCTGGTACATCACCATGCCCTACTTTGTCTCGGCTACCTTCACAACCATCCTATTCTTCGAGGCCCTCTATTATGTCCGCCAGGACAAGAAGACCGGCCACGACCCCACGGCCACCGCGAACCACCGCCAGACAGAAAAGCACGAACACGAGAGCATTAACGCCGAATAGACGCTTCTTCTGCTAAACTTGCCGAATACAATACCGGTCTTAAAAAAAAATATGCTCCCAGGTTTCGTTTTATTTTTTTTGTTGTTTGAGTGGAACTGAAAATACATTTATGCAATGATTACTATCAATTGTTATCGCTTGGATGCAGAAATTGCGCCGTTTGCACCCGGGCTAGTTGGAGGAACCACAGAGCTCGCCGTGGAGATGGTCCGTGCCACACGCGGCAAGACGGCCGATGGGACGATCCCACCATCGCCATTGACCATGGCCTCAAAACTCGCGGAGAGGCCGTGGTTGGACGTGGCCAGGGCATTCTCGTACTTTTCCATGGAAGGCGCCGGTTGGATCTGCTGTGCTGGCGTCTTGGATGGCGGGATGCGCGGCGTAGTGGGCACTTGAGATGCTGCGGCCACCGCCGCTTCGTTTTCGTACTCGTCGTCTTGGTAGGGCGCGTAGCCTGCGAGGAAGGCATCCGTCGACGTGTGCGGGTACGACGCTTGGTGCTTGAGGGGGAAGCAAAACAGTCTCCGCCACATGTCGGTGTAGTTTTGCCTGAACGTCCTTGATTGCACCATGAATGCCTTTTTGAGTATTTTTTTTGAAAGAAAAAAAAACACATTAGCACGAGAAACCCCCGTCTTCGATAGTATACCAAGAAATTTAAAAAGCCCTGCAGGGGAGCGAAAATGACGAAAAGCACGGCCACGGGGAAGGTTGCGTGCGGATCGAGGTAGGTCTCAAAGTCTCGCATGATTGCAAAAATGGCAAGCAGCTGCGAGTTGCGATTTTCCATCAGAGACTAATTTAGTCCAAATAAAATATAAAAAAAAATTCAGTACCAGGCTCCAAAACCAGCAAAGGATAAACGACAGGACAATGCTGATGAAGATTCGCCTCTTGTCCTCCGTCGTCTCGGACGACATTGGCGTCAGCTTGAGGTAGTTGGCAACCTTTTTGAACTCGCGCTGCAGTACGACCAGCAAGAGGACGTTGGTGCACCAAGAGAAGAAGATCCATCCGTCAAAAAATACAATGCGCGCCCACGACTCTGTAAACCAGCACCTGCGTAAATCAGATTATGCATTAGAAGTAAACAAACAAGGAAAGAGGCTCGTACCCGACTTCAAACTCGACTATTTCAATCGAGTACAGGCCGAGGATCAGTGGGATCATCGTGCAGGCCAGCGGGACGAGGATGCAGACGGCCAAGTAAGCTTTCTCAAAGGCCTTCCCGCTCGCCTCGTTACCCCTTGTCTCTTGGATCATCGCGATGCCACTACCGAGAACACATTACACCAGAATCATCACAAAGGGGAGCGCGTACATGCAGCAGGACCACAGAAATGTCGAGACGTAGAAAAAGGTCTTTGTTTTATTTTTTTTGAACGAGTGGTGGTCAAAAAACAAAAGGAACGTGAAAATCTAAACAAACGACGGCGTACCGAGAGGACGGCGCCAGAGATGCACAGCTCTTGTGAGGGGTCTGGCATGTTGGTGAACCACGTCGCCGAGCCTCCGAGCATGATGAGCGACATGTACATGACCAACTATGCGCCAATAAAAACAGAACCTAAATCAGGAGGGACGCACATGGTCGCGTTACCTTCATGAAAAACGACCTGTCGCCCGGGACAAAGCAGTAGTACGCCACCAGGCTCAGCTCGCCCACGATCGACAGGCTCGCCGACGTCCACATTAGCGGGAGGAACGTGTCCCAGGCCCCCCAGCCAGCCCCCGCCGAAGACTCCGAGGCAGACCCACCTAGCAACAGCGAGTCCATATTTTCCGCGAGCACGGCTCCCTGACAATGAAACTGTTGCGCGTTCTCGTCGCCGTCGTGCTCGTGCTCGTGCTGGCCGCAACGATGTCGAGCGCGCAGTTTGACTTCTTCCAGCAGATGTTCAACGGTGGCCAGCAACAGCAGGGGGGTCAACAGCAGCAGCAGCAACAGCAGCAGCAGCAGCAACAGCAGCAGTCTTCCGAGCTGGACGACCGAGTGTGCACGGGAAGCCAGTATAAGTGCAAGAGCAAGGCGTGTGTGGACAAGCCGATCGACTGTCCCTGTCCTGTTCCTCACGAGATCAAGTGTCTTGTTGCAGACTGGTACGACGGCGCCTCACTTGCTCTTCAGCTAATTGGTTCTGGCAGGTACATTTGCACTCGCCCACCCACGACCTGCGATGACATAGTCAAACTAGCAGAACCGCTCTCCTGAATAATCGCATCGATGTCCGATGCTATCAGATGCTTCTATAATAACATGCGTATCTATCTAATTGGACTTGACCCAGGTGTAGAGGCTGGAGCCTGCGAGGATGAGGACGATGCCGACAATGTTGGCAGTCGTGACCACGTTGTTGAAGATTGCAACGGCGATGAGCGTCTGCAAGACGCCGCGGACGGCCGAGGAGATCATGTGCGTAACCGGGCTCGTGACTTGGATCTGCAGGAAGCCGGCGATGTTGATCAGGAAGCCAAAGACGCCCGTTACGATCGTGCCAACGATCATGTGGCTAATGGCACTAGACGCAGACGCTGAGTGGTCTGCCCAGAGGCCGACAAGGGTCGGTAGCTCGCGCGACAAGAGGACCGGAGGCAGGAGCGCGATGGCCGAGAGCACATTATTATAAAACACCAGGGCCATCGTGTCCTCCTTGACAATGTCAAGCGAGTGCTTGATAGCGACTGCGTGCAGAGCCCTACGTGACGACGTTTTTAAAAAAAAATACTGGTCACGGAAAAAGGCAAACAAAACGTACGTCGTCACGGACGAGGCAACACCAAACGCAACTCCCACCCACGACAACTCGACCTCGCCCCACACACCCACGACAAAGCCCAGGAACACGACGCCACAGGCCATCAGCACGGCCGGTGTCTGCGTCTTCTTGAGCACAAGCCAGGACAAGAGCACGGTGAACGGCAAAATCAGCGAGCGAGCGACCTGGTAAAACGATGCGGCGACGTACTGGAGACACAGTGTGTTGACCGACAGACCGATGACGTTGATGGCAATCATCGGCGCGAGCGCCCTCACAGCACTGCTGTCAAACACAGGCGCCTGCGCCACAGGTGACTTGGGACCATGAGGAGCTTGCAAAGTGAGCGTACCTTGAGCCAGCCGACAAAGACACAGCCATAGAGCAGACCAACGGCGATCATGACTGTTGTTGTTGTTGTTGTGGTGGTGGTTGTTAGCGATAAGCGCTCTCTTCCCTGGTTTGTTACTCTGAAGCCACAGGAAGGTCAGGGGCGCGTCCACCTTGTTGAGCACGAGCTGTCTTTCACGTGTCAAGGGGGAACCCGTCACCTTTCGGCTTACCTTGTTGACCATGACCATTGTGATGGACGTCACCATGTAAAAGCTCACAGACGCGGTGACCTTGAGCGTCGAGGCCGGCTGCTGCTGCTGCTGCTGCTGCTGGTGGTGTGCGTGGTGGTGGCCCTGCACAGGCGTTTTCTTGCCGTTCTCCAAGTCGCTCATCCTGCCTGGGAAACTCACTCGTCAGCCATATTTTCGTAATCTAAACTCGTGCGAGTCAGGCATGTCGTCCAGGCTGAGGATCGGGCACGTCCCAGAGCACTTTTGCGCGCCCCTGCACATTGGCGCCAAGCGCGGCGTCTTCAAAAAGCACCTGGTACGTGTGGCTCTCTATTTTTTTGTTCTTTTTTTTGGGGGGGGTGTTTTCCTCGTGGATGACCTAACCGTCGGGGCAACAACAAAAAAAAAATACCATGCAGGTCGACGTTGAGCTGGTGACATGTCCTGGCGGCACCGGCGAGGTACGTGAGATATCTTGGCCGAGGGCTCGACTAACGGGCGCTTTTTAATAAAACGAAAACCAAAACAAAAAAAAACACGCAGATGACGACAAAGTTGAGGAACAACGAGATCGACATTGCCATTGCCCTGACCGAGGGGCTTATTGCCAGTACGCACCGTGCCGTGTGTACCGTGGGCGTTGTCTTACCTCTTTTTTGTCCCGCTCCATAGACATTGCAAATGTGGGCGACGAGTACCGTATCATCGGCACGTACGTCGACGCACCTCTGACCTGGGCCGTGTCTGCTGGCAAGGGCTCGGTGCATTCGTCACTAGACACGCTACAAGGCAGCACGGTGGGCGTGAGCCGACTCGGCAGCGGCAGCCACATCATGGCCATCGTCATGGGCGAAGAGCGAGGCTGGCTCAGTGGCGAGCAGGCGGTGCCATTCTCGTTCGCGCCCCTCAAGGACTTTAAGGGTCTTCGCGATGGCGTCAACAGCGGCGCAGCCGACGTATTTATGTGGGAGACGTTCATGTCCAAGGTACTTTTTTCTGACTTGGAAAAAAAAAATTTTTTTTTTTAATATATCAACTATCAGCCATACCACGACTCTCAAGAGATCAAGCGCATTGGCGAGGTGGTGACGCCGTGGCCCGCGTTCCTCATTGCCGTCCGAGTGGACGTGCTCAACCGGGAGGCCGAGGTGATCCAGCGCCTGATGGCAGGGATCAGCGAGGCATGTGCCCAGTTCATCAGCGACCAAGCAAAGCATCTAGACTACATTTCGTCCAACTTTCACCTCACGCGGGAGGACGCTGCCAAGTGGTTTTCCACCGTGCACTACCCGGCCGACTGCACCTACGTCTCACAGGCCGTCATCGACCACTGTCTCGACACTCTCAAAAAGGCGCAGGTCGTCCAGAGTGTGCCGGAGAGCACACTTTTTGTCGATCCGCGAACAGCCAGCATCCACCTTTGAAAAAGCTTTCTGCAATTAGTCAAGCCCCTGCAGTCTTATTCAAAAAAAAAAAAAAAAAAAAAAGAAGAAGGAAAAAAAAAGAATTTATAAAATACTACAGAAAAGCTACGACAATCACAAGGGCACGACAAGGCCGAGGTAGGCAGCCGACCCGAGGACGGAAAGCACGATCTGAAGCGGCACGTTGTCCATGTGGTCATACACACCCGTGAGGAACGACGCGTAGATGGAGGTGAGGGCGAGCACGCCGACAAACCGATGCAGCTTGATTGCGTAGGTGGCGATGAAGCGCGGCATGCAGAGGTACGACAGCCCGAGCACCCACTGGATCTCGGTGAGCACGATGAAGGCAAGCCCGGCCTGCCCGTGGGTCGTGTCAAAGTGGCTTTCGCCCCACTCCTCCTTGAGCGTGAAGATGACGTACACGCCGCCCAGGAACGCTGCGAACGAGACGGTCTGGAGCGCCCAGTGCGTCCTGTACACGCCCTTCTTCTGCGCGAGTGTCGCCACCTTGACCTGCACGAGGGCCTCGCTGCACAGCCACAGCGCCGCGGCCATCAGGGCCGGGTGCAGCAGGAAGCTGTCGAGCTTGGACGACAAGTACAGCAGCCCGAGGGTGGTCGCGGCCAGTGTGCCGGCGGCGGCGTAGCGGGCTGTGAGCGCGCCTTTTTTGGCGCCATTGGCGGTCATTTTGCACGCGCAGATCTTGAAAACTCCTTTCTGTTGTTTGACTCATCTGTTTCAAACACGCGACGGATGTACAAGGACCCCAAGGTGAGCGAGCCCCTACCTTTGTGCTGGGCTTGTCCTCCCCACCTCCTAACCAATTACTGTTGTAGGTGCTCCGACACGAGCACCAGGCGCTGTACCGCCTGTCGCTCAAGGTCGAGCACGACAAGAAGGACGCCGACAACGTGGCCGAGTACAACTCGGCCTTTGAAAAGGCGCTCGTGGGCAACCCGGACGACCTGGCCGAGCAGAAGCGCAACTTTGACCTGCCGCTGTGGAAGTCGGCCAGCTCGGGAGATCTCGCGCTGTTCCAGGACTGCGAGCAAAAGGGCATCGACGTCGAGGCCCGCGGCAAGTTTGGTGAAACAGCGATGCACGCGTGCCTGTTGTTTTGGCCGCGCGACGAAAAGGTCAGGCCCAAGTACCGCAAGTTCCTGCGCTACCTCATTGAAAAGCACCCCACGCTCGTCAACGTGCAGTACTCCAAGGAGCCCTACGTCGGTAAACAAGAAATGAGAGACGCATTATTTTGTGTGTTTTAGGGTCCTAAATAGGGCTAATTATAGGCGAACACATCCTCCACTTTGCCATTGTCAACAATGATATCAACGCCATCAAGATGATTGTGGATGCCGGTGGCGACATCCACGCCAAAGCCGTCGGCACGTTCTTCAAGCCCTACGGCAACTGGTTCCACGGATCGTACCCGCTCTCGTTCGCGGCCGTCAGCGGCAACAAGGCGATCGTAAAGTACCTGCTCGACAAGGGCGCAGATCCGTTCCGCCAGGACGACGTCCTCGGCATGAACGTCATGCACATGACGGTCGTCTACAACCTCATCGAGATGTACGACTTTATTCTCGAGTGGATGCGCGAGTTTGGTACGTACACTGCCTGTTTTCAACACCTGATGTTTTTGTTGTTTTTTTTTGCAGAAAAAAAGCCGGGTGTCGACATCTCGCGCTTTGAGATTGCCGAGCCCAAGTCCAACGAGGGATTCTTCGAGCACCTGATCCACCCGCACGCCAAGGAGGATAGCGTCGAGCTCGAGCCCGCAGCCGCCAACAAAAAGTATGGCAAGCTGCCCTCGCAGCACCTCGTCCAGTCCACAACCAATTTCCGTCGCACCCCGCTCACCCTCGCCGCAGAGCTCGGCAAGAACGAAATGTTTGTGCACATCATTGGCCAGGAGAAGGAGACGATGTGGAGGTACGGCACGGTCCAGGCATCTGCCTACCCTCTCTACGAGCTGGACACGTACCCGTCGGATGAGCTGGCCGGCCGCCCGTCGGCCCTCGAGCTCATCGTCAACATCAGCACAAATTCGGACGAGGACATGGAGCGCGCAAAGATCCTCGACGCGACGCCCATTAACCAGCTCATCCAGCAAAAGTGGGACGAGTTTGGCTTCTACTGGTAAATAATAATAATAATAATAAAAAACACCACCAAAACAAAAGGCAAATAAATAAAATTTTCGTAGGTACTATGGATGGTTCCTCCTCTACTTTGGCTGGCTCATCATCTTTACCCTCGTTGCCGTCAACGCCCCTGAGCTCTACTTTTTGCCCGTCAACCGTGCTGCCCTCCAGCTCGTGGTACTCATCGGGGCCCTCTTGTTTATGGCCGTGGAAGCGCGCGACATTTACGTCATGAAGCTAAAGTACTTTCGCGATCGTGGCTCGTGGGTCTTCTTTTTCCTCATCTGGCTGTACGTTTTCTTTCATCAAAAAAGAAAAAATTTTTTTTCATTTAAAAAACATCCGATAGGTTTTCAATTCTGATTGTTATTCTGACGATTCTCGAGTATGGCGTAACGGCGACACCAAACGTCAACCAGGGCAAGGCCGTCCTTACTGCTATCGCCATTATCTCTGCCTGGACCTACATGGTATGCGCTGAAGACCGTCAAGCTCGATAAATAAAATGCCCCCTCCATTCAGCTCTTTTTCCTGCGCGGACAAAAAACGGTCGGTGTGCTCGTCGTGATGCTCATAGAGATGCTCTTTGGCGACATCATGCGATGGGTCGTGGTCTACATTATCCTCATGTTTGGCTTTGCGGCCGGCTTTGTCGCTATTTTCAATATTGCTCCTCCCGGCGATCCCCTCGGTGCCCACTCTGGCTCCGCCTCGCTCAGTTCTCAGTATGATCCCAACACGACGCCCAACTTTCGCACGTTCTCGTCTAGTGTTGTACGTGCATCGGCGAATCCAGTATGTGCCAACTTATTTTGTGCTCAATAGGAATCCCTGTACAAGAGTCTGTACGGTGACTTTAGCTCTCTAGGCAGCTACGATGGCAACTACAGCACAGGCATGACGATTGCCATGTTTGTCGGCTACTCTGTATCGTTGTTTTTTAATTATTTTTTTAACCGTTCTTTCGTTGATTTTGTTTTTTTCCCATTTGTCAAGATCCTCGCGAACATCCTCCTTGTGAACGTGCTCATTGCCATGCTCAACTTTACGTTTAGCAAGATCCAGGAGCGGGCTCGTCTCCAGTGGAAGCGCGAGTGGGCCTCGATCATCCTCCTGATTGAGCGCCGCATGCCATTTTTCCTTCGCAAGTTCAACCGCTCGGGCAAACTCGGCCAGACGTTGAGCGTCAGCCGTCCCACGGCCTACTACATCATTCTCGAAGAGCGCATCGAGCGTCCTGAGGCGTCCGATCCCACCGAAGATGCCACCGAAGAAGAGGAGGAGGTCGACGTTGGCAGCTCGTAAACGATTTTTAGGAAATTTTTTTTGAGTAAAAAGATACATTGAGTACTCGTGCAGTTTCAAATAAACATGCAGTAATGCTATGAAGAAATGAGCTCAAAGATGGTCGGGGCAACCGAGCTGGCCTTGAGGATCATCTCCTCGTACTCCTCGAGTGGATCGGATAGTGCCACGACGGCCCCTCCCGCGCCTACGGTGATCGTGTTGCCCTGCAAGACGGCAGTGCGGATGACCACCGAGAGATCGGACGCACCGTTGAAGCTGAAGAAACCGAGGGCACCGGAGTAAACGCCGCGCGGCTGGTGCTGCTCCAGGCGATCAAGGATCTCCATCGTCCGCCTCTTGGGCGCGCCGGTCATCGATCCGGGCGGGAAGCACTTTTGCACGCAGTCCATCGCCGTCACGCCCTCGCGCAACGAGCCACACACTGTCGACACAAGTGTGTGCAGCGACGTGTACGACTCGATCGCCATCAACTTGGGCACCTTGACCGACCCAACTTGACAAATCTTGCCGAGGTCGTTGCGGAGCAGGTCGACAATCTTGCAGGGGGGGAGGGGGGGTTAGGAGTGAAATAAACGCGAAATAGTACCATCAAGTTTTCGGCAAAGTCCTTTTCGCTGCCTTGCAGACGGGCTTGGAGCAGGGCGTCCTCCTCGTCGGTTGCCCCCCGTCGGATCGTGCCCTTGATAGGCTTGGCTTCGACCGAGCCGTCAGGCCTGATCTTGACAAACCTGCAGGTAAAAATCAATAAACAGAAACTGCTTTTAGCACAAAATTATTCATACCTCTCGGGCGAGGAGCCAGCAATGGCAAAGTCGTCCGAGAAACAGAGATAAGCGGCAAAGGGGGCGGCATTATCATGGCGGAGGCGACGGTAGAGGGCATACGGAGCGATCGGTGCTGGTGTCACCGCCCGAACCTTGGTGGTGAGGCAGATTTCGTACGACTCGCCGTCGCGAATGGCTTGCAGACACTCGCCGACGCCTGCGAGGTACCCTTCGCGATTGAGATCCAGTGTAAACAGAGATCGAGAACCGGAGGAAGACTCTTGCAAATGCGGCCTGAACGCGGTTCGATCGACCGGCTTGTGAGCGAGGGAGTCGGCCTCTGCGCTTGTGGTCGCGAGCAGGCGGCTGAGGGTGGACGTGCGCCAATCGGCATTAGCGACGACGATCTCCTCGACAGACAGCTTTGCAGCGACCGAGGCCAGAGCAGCCGGATCCTGGGGATCAACCGAGACAGTGTAGACCTCGCCAAGCTCGTGGTCGATGGCCACAAAGCGGTCAATGAGGAAGAAGCTCGCGGCGGGGGTATCCGAAGCGATTGGAGGAGATGCGTGCCCGAGCAGGTCCGCACACTCGTCCTTTAGCTCGTAGGCTAGGTAGCCGATCCAGCCGCCGACAAAATCAAATGGCAGTGCTGCGGCCGTGTGGAAGGGGGCTGTGCGGTCGCGCAGCCAGCCGAGGAAGAGCTCATCGCCGACATCCTCGGACCACGTGTGCGCGTCCGCCCCTCGCACGAGCGTGACTTGCTTGCTTGGCATGTCGTACGTCGCACGCAGACCGAGCGGGCTGTCCCAGCTGCCCATGTAGGAGAACCTGCTCCTGCCCTTCTCGACCTTGGCCGAGTCGAGCCAGACCGATCCCGGGCTGCCTCCGTCGTACAGGGCTGAGAACCAGGCCTCTGTGGACGACATGGCCGGCATTGCTGCCTTCTCAAAGCGCACGATGGCTTTTGGCGGGGGGAGGGGCGACAGGGCTGCGACAGGCGCAGCGCGGCGACTGATGATGGTCCACTCGGCCTTCAGGGCCTCATACTCGGCCCGTGTGGCCTCATTGGTGCGCTGGCCTGCGAGGCGCACAAAGTTTGCGACGATGCGGTGGCCGTGCTCTGTGCAGATCGACTCTGGGTGGAACTGCACGCCCCATTGCGGGCGGTGTTTGTGGCGCACGGCCATGATCGTGTGGTCGTCCTGGGCGGTGGCGATAACCTCGAGCGCGTCGTGCGGCAGGCTGTCGGGCGCAATACACAGCGAGTGGTACCTGACGACGTTGAAAGGCGAGGGCACGCCCTCAAACAGTCCACCCACGCCATTGTCACACAGGACCGGACTGAGTCGCCCGTGTCGTGCCTCGGGGGCGTGCTCGATGCGCGCGCCGCTGACCATCCCGATGCCCTGGTGGCCCAGGCACACGCCCAGCACCGGCAGCTGCCCATCCGCGCGCAGCACGTCCGCACACACGCCGAAATCGCCCGCCACGTCGGGTCTGCCCGGTCCAGGCGAGATCACGACGCTGTCAAACAGATGCAGCCGCGCGCGCACGTGCTCCCACGTGTACTGGTCGTTGCGGATCACCACGGGCTCGCATCCGGCCCCACAGATCTCGGCCAGCTGCTGCCACAGGTTGAACGTGTACGAGTCGTAGTTGTCCACGATCAAAACGCGGTGTTGAAGCGCCATACTAGGGGAGCGTCGGTTAGTAACCTCGCCAAATCCTAGTCGACTGCGCCAGTGATGAAGAACTGAAGAAAGGAATGAAAGAAATGAAAGAAATCGGATTCAATTCGTCGGAGAGATTGGACGGGGAAGGCGACAGAACGATCCAGTGAATGAGTTGGGTCCGTCGACGACGTGCAGAAGAAGGGGCGTGTGAGTTCAGCATGCAGAGAAGAGGACGGTGCACGCACAGCACAGCAGAAGGGACACGACAGCACAGCAGGAGAAGGGACAACAGCACAACGCAAACAGAGCGCGGCGGCCCTGACCTAAAGGTTTTTTTATCGACTAAGAATTTCCAAACTGTTCCCCCCCTCAGGGCATTGCACTCAGCACATGGCTCCTGCCGAGGGATTCGACATTGAGCGCACGATCGCGGCCGTGCGCGAGCTCGGGGCCAAGCGGGTGGCGCTGCAGTTCCCCGATGAGCTGCTGGGGAGGAGCGCGGACGTGGTGGCGGCGCTGCGCGACAAGTGCGACGAGATGGGGGCACAAGTGTTTGTGCTCGCAGACACGACGTTTGGCAGCTACGATGTGGACGAGGTGGCGGCGCAGCACGTCAACGCGGACCTGATCGTGCACTATGGGCAGGCATCCTTGCTCAGGTATGTGCCCCACCACAAACAATCTGATTTAATAAGGAAAAAAAAATTTTTTTTTTGTGGTTGTTAGGACGGCCCGCTTGCCCACGCTGTTTGTGTTTGGAGAGGAGCCCATCGATGTGGACGACTGCCACGCCAAGTTTGTCGAGCTGTTGCTGGAAGATGGTAGCGATCGGCAGCAGCAGCAGCAGCAGCAGATTGTCGTTTTGTACGACGTTGTGTATGCGCATGCGATCGAAGCACTGCGACAGCGATTACACACATCAGTCGTCTTTTCAACCGTCGTGAGGGAATGGAACATAAAGGACAAGCTGCCCGCCGGCGCGTCCATCAGCGACATCGCCGAGTCTGGTCGTGGGATTGTCCTGCCCGAGGGAACAAGCATCGCCGACTGCCGCATGTTTTACATTGGCAGCGAGTCGCCCACGCTCACGCACCTCATGATGACCTACAACCGGAACCAGTTCTTCTCGTACGACCCCGTCGGGCACGTCGGTCGTCGCGAGACCCTCAACGTCAGCAAGGCGCTCATGCGGCGGTACTACCTTGTCCAGCGCGCCAAGGAGGCCGACGTCATCGGCATCATCGTCGCAACACTCGGCTCGGCGGGCTACCTTGCCATCGTCGAAAACCTGAAAAAGCTCATCCGCGCCAATGGCAAGCGCGTCTATACGTTTGTCATGGGAAAGCTCAACGTCGCAAAGATGGCCAATTTCATGGAGGTCGACGTGTACTGCATCGTTGCATCGCCCGAAAACTCTCTAATTGATTCCAAGGTAAAGCAAAAATTTTGGGGGTGTGGGGTTTCTTAAAGCAAGCGAGAGCAGGACTATCCCAAGCCGATCGTAACACCGTTTGAACTGGAGGTCGCATTGTCGAGGTACAGAAAGTATATATATATATTTTTTTTTTAAAAAAAATTAATATCATCCAACATAAGATCGCGCGAATGGACTGGCGAGTTCCTGATTGACTTTGGGCACGTCCTCCCCGGACTGACGGCGGCCGTGACCGAGGAGGAAGAAAGGGATGAGCCCGACAGTGACGAAGAGCCCGCGTTTTCCTTGATCACTGGCAGCTACAAGGTGTCGTCAAAACTGGCAGCGGTCAACTTGTCAGAGGATTCGTCCTCGTCGGCTGGCACAGTGGCTGTTCGCAACCAGCACTCGGATGTCGTTCTCGCGTCTGGCAGCGGTGATTACCTGAGCCGGCGTTTGTTCAAGGGTCTGGAGCAACGGATCGGCGAAACGCCCGTCCAACTGGCGGTCGAGGGTCGTCGCGGGGTAGCCCGTGGCTACGAGCATGAAGGTGACAAGGGCTCTGATTCCCCTCTGCCCGATGCTACATAAACAAATATTGCTCTCGCGAAAAAAAAAATTTTTTTTTTCATGTAAAAAGCACGCATATTGTACAGAGACTCGAAGAAAATTATATGGTTACTTTAGTTCATCGAGAAAGTACGAGTAGGCAGTGGCAAGTGGGTGCTCCAGGAAGAGGTGCTCGTGAGCGACAATCCTCGTACGCTTGGCGGATTTGGATGGCGTGGCTGTCGTTGCCTCCTTGGACGAGGACGAATAGACAAACGCCACCTGCTGACCAGAGGCCAGCGGCGGCGGGGCAAGCTGCGAGTTTTGCAGGATCGTCACCCGTTTGGGGAGCGAGGAGCACAGGTCGTCGTAGACAAGGTAGATGGTATAAGTTTGGGAGCTGATCTGCACGTACGCGACAGCAGCATCGGAGGATACCGACAACTCCTCTTCGTGGGTCACCTCGAGCGTGAGGGCCTGTTCGCGTCGCGCCACAAAGGCTTGCAGGTAGTCGTCAATCTTTTCGAGGAATGCCTGCAAGATTCTGCGCGTGAGGATCCCTAACTGGTTTTTGTTATTTTACATTGAGGTCAACGTCCAACAGCTGTTGAGCCAATTGGCCAAGTGGAATGAAGGAGGGCAGTGTGTGTCGCGAAACAACCAGCTTGCCGGGCTTCTGGCGGTCCTCGCGCAACATGACGTAAAAGCTCTCGTGGTACTTTCCGTTGAAAAAGGTCTCGAGGCGAATCCCGACAGAGTGGTCCAGGCCAGGGAAGGTCGTCTTGCCAGTGAGGCGGTACGCACTCGACAACCGGTCGAGGACGCGTCGTTCGCCGGCCTCTGCGAGCTTGGTCAGATCCACAGGCAGGTCGGTTAAGTGCTGCTGCCGCTGCTGCTGCTGCTGCTGCTGCTGTCGCAGCATCCGCTGTGCCAATGTGGGCGCAAGCTTCTTGACCCGTGCGGCCTGGACCTCTTGCAGTAACCGCTTCCGCTTGAGCCTGAGCCGGTACACTTCATCGCGCAGTGCATTCAGCCCTTCCAATCGTTCTGCCTCGTTTGTCTGCAGTTCGTTCAGTCTGCTCGCTTCTCGTTAGTTTGTAGTCCTTCCTTGTTTGAATGTGTCTACGGTACAGCTGTGCTTGCTTGTGAAGCTGCTGCACTTGGAGGGCAACGGCTGCGTCCATTCCCAGGTCGGAGGAAAACACAAAAATAACGGCCGATCGTGGCCATGATTTCACGAGTGACCACCCCAACTCTGTCGTTGCGCCACAACTCCACGCAACTCAAATGCAAGCTTGCAAAGACACATCAGCGATGGAGCCACCACGGACAACACCACGGACAACGCAGCAACCCCCTGTGCTGGCACCGGTGGACCTAAACATCGTCGCCCCTTTGGTGCCGAACGGGACAGCATCGGGCACGGGCACGACGCAGGTCCCCGTCTCGGCCAAGGACAAGATTCGCGCAGATATTGCACGATTGGAAAGCGAGCTGGCTGATCTGGAGCAGGAGAGGGCTGCTCTCGCGGTCAAGAACGGGTAACTGCCGCAGTTGCCAAGCTCCGTTAATTCGTCATGTTGTTGTTCAGAGCAAAAGGCGTGTCGGAAGAAGCCATCCTGCACTTTATCGATCTCTTGCACCAGTACAACGAGCTCAAGGACGCGGGACAGTCCCTCTTTGGCCGGGTACGTCCAATCAATTAGATCAATATTTTATTATTATTAAATTTTTTTTTTTTTTACAAAAGCTTGCCGAGATTGAAGGAACAGTCGTCAAGCACATGTACGAGCGCTTTGAGCTCAATCTGGACGATTGATTTTGTAGTTGATCGATGCGAATAATAAAAATATTTCTTGAAGTCACATTTTCATGTTTCTTGCCAATGAACGATACGTTTGACGACGGCACGTTGCCGCAAACCGTTGCCGCGGCCGTGGATGCTGTCTTGACGTTTGAGTTCCTCAAGGTACCCCTCAATTGGATCATTGTCTCTTGACGCCAAGGGCAACAGGATACGCTCATCCTCTCGAGCACGCAGCTGGTGTTCTTTGCGTTTGGCTGGGTCTTCTTCATGGTAATCGCCATTTGCTGTGTGTTCAACTGCGATGCACTAACCGGGGACTTGCCAGGCCCGGTTGCTGAGGGACTACGAGGTAAGACAGACTGGCGTGCAGCTCGCGTTCTCGACGACGTTTACACTCTCGTGCACAATGTTTGAGCTGATCATCTTTGAGGTGCTGGATGTGCTATCGAGGACGTCGCGATGGCTGCACTGGCGCCTGGACCTGACGGTGATGCTCTTCAACGTGGTCGCGCTGCTGCCCTTTTATCTGTTTTATATGCTCGTATCGAGCTGGAACAAGAGTACGTTCCTTTGCAGTGGTCACACAATGCTCATTGTCTCCAAAAAAAAAAAAAAAAAAAAAAAAACAGAATGGCCAATGCGGCATGCGCTCGTGCTGACGACGATCCTCTGGTGCGTCTTCTTCTACTTTTTCTGGAAGGTCGGCGACATGTTCCCCTTTGCCAAAGCGGACCAGTCGTTTGGGTTCTTTGGGATCGAGCCGTTCATTGGGCGTGTGGGCGTGATCGGCGTGACGTTGATGGCCGGCCTTTCGGGCTGGGGTGCCGTCTTTGGACCGTACACCTACATGACATACTTTCTCAAGTCCAACGACGACAAGACGGTCATGAACGACCTGATGGAGTCCAAGAAGCGCTTGCGACAGTCCCTCCAGAACATTGCCATAAAGAAGAAACGCATCATCCTCCAGCGCAAGCGCGAAAACACGTCGTCGCCCTCGATCGCTGCATCCCAATTCACAGACATCAACTCGTTTGCTCGTCGCTTCCTCAGCGCCGTCCCATTTTCGAGTGGTGTTGTCGACAACAGTATTCAAAAAATTTTTTTTTTATTTTTTTCATGACCTTCTTGATTGCACAGATATCAAGATGCTCGAACAAGAAGTCGCTGGACTGGAAGAGCTCAATCGTCAGACCTTCCTGGAGCTCGATGGAATCCAGCAGCTCAAGGACCGGCTCAATTTTTCGAAGACATGGCGGGGGCGATATTTCAATCTGCTCGGCTATTTTTTGTCGGTTTATTGCGTCTACAAGATTGTGATGGTACCTTT
>Ga0302233_10000700_pt1 | contig 26097 bp, 18 predicted proteins | sample II_Palsa_N3_1_FD_193516 | JGI IMG/M metagenome (GOLD analysis project Ga0302233, IMG submission 193516) | Peat permafrost microbial communities from Stordalen Mire near Abisko, Sweden - II_Palsa_N3_1 | ecosystem: Environmental > Terrestrial > Soil > Palsa > Peat permafrost | place: Sweden... | reverse complement strand
AAGTGGGTGGTCTGCGTGGCTTCTTTCGGAGTGGGGATGGAGGGTGGTGGTGGAAGAAAGCCGGCGGGGCGGACGAGGTCCTTTGAAGGTGTGGGTTTGGTGGGGTCGATGGAACTGCGCCAGGCGGCGGCGTAGGCGGGGTTGGCGAGCTGCTTTAGGGGGAGGGTGTTGAAGTCGGGGTCGCCGAGGTAGTCGCTCTTGTCCATGTAGGCGCGGCGGAAGGCTTCGGTGATGGTGTGGACCTGGGGGAGGCTGCGGTCGGGTCCGAGCGAGGGGAGTTTGTAGCTGGAGAGGATGTTGAGGATCTCGACGAGGGTGATGCCGCCGGAGGAGGGTGGCGGGGCGGTGATGATTTTGTAGCCACGATATTTGCCGGTGATGGGTTTGCGATCTTTGACCTCGTAGGCGGCGAGGTCCTGCGCGGTGATGAGGCCACCACCGGCCTTTTCGAAGGAGGCGATCTCGCTGGCCATCCCACCTTTGTAGAAGTCGTCGGGGCTGGCGGCGATTCGTTTGAGGGTGGCGGCGAGTTCAGGCTGTTTGAAGGTGTCTCCCTCTTTGTAGAAGTTGCCGTCGCGCTGGAAGATGCGGGCGGAGGTGGGGAAGGGGGTGAGGTTTTTGTTCTGGAGGTCGTGAGCTTCGCCAGCGGCGAGGGTGTAGCCGTCGGTGGCGAGGCGGATGGCAGGGGCCATGTCCTGCGCGAGGGTGAGTTTGCCGAAGTGTCGCTGGGCGTAGACGAGGCCGGCGACGGTGCCGGGAACTCCGGAGGCGAGGTAGCCGCGGAGGGAGAGGCCGGGGACGACGTTTTTGCTGGCGTCGAGGTACATGTCGGCTGTGGCGGCGGCGGGGGCTTTTTCGCGGTAGTCGAGGAAGTGGGTTTTGCCGTGCCGGGAGCGGATGAGCATGAAGCCGCCACCGCCAAGATTTCCGGCGCGGGGGAAGACGACGGCGAGGGTGAAGCCGACGGCTACGGCTGCGTCGATGGCGTTGCCGCCCTGCTGGAGGATGGCGAGGCCGGCGTCGGTGGCGTTGTGCTCGCAGGTGACGACCATGGCGTGTTTCGCGCGGGTGGGTTCTTCGGGGGTTGCCGTCTGAGCTTTGAGAGAGGCGGTGGCGAGGGAGAGTGCGACGGTGGCTGCGAGGATGCGGGTGCCGCAGGGCATGCAGGGGCTCCAGAGATGTGCGGATGGCGACGCTGAAGACAGGATATCGGCTTGGTGAGGTCGGCGGTCTTAAAACTGAAGGCTTAACACGGAGTTGCATAGATAAGGCGGATTTAAAAACAGGCAAACGCAGGAGCAACGATGAAATACAAAGAGGCTTCAAGGGGCCTGCGGCAGGACCTTCGTTCAGGATGACGAGGGAAGAATGTTTAGGTCAGCGGATCGGTATGCCGCTGCTTTTGGAGGGGACTCTGCTCTGGTGCGGTTGAGCCTGCGAGATAGAATCGGAGGTCATGGCTACGTGTGTTCGTTCGTATTCGAAGATCAACCTGGGGCTGGCGATTGGGCCGGTGCGGGGGGATGGGTTTCATGGTCTGACGACGCTGTATCAGACGCTCGCTCTGCATGACCTGGTGACGGTTTCGGCGAAGCGGCTGGCGGGGGCGGAGACGCGGATTGCGCTGACGACGAATCATTCGTTTGTGCCGCGGGATGCGCGGAATACGGCGTGGAGGATGGTGGAGCGGTGCCTGGAGCGGCTGGGGGTGGCGGCTGAGGTTGAGATTCATATCGAGAAACGGCTGCCGGTGCAGGGTGGGATGGGGGCCGGGTCGGCGAATGCGGCGGCGGCGCTGCTGGGGCTGGAACGGGAGCTGGGGGTGGCGCTGCCGGGAGTAGAGAGGATGAAGCTGGCGGCGGAGATTGGGTCGGATGTGCCGCTGTTTCTGCTGGGTGGGGCGGTTCTGGGGCTGGGCAGGGGGGAACAGGTGGTTCCGATGCCGGACCTGCCGAAGACGTGGTGTGTGGTGGCCGTGCCTTCGGTGGGGGTTTCGACGCCGCAGGCTTTTCGGGACTGGGATGCTCGGGTGGCTGGTGGAGAAGCTATATCCCAGGGGCGGGACGTGGGGCACCCGGCGGATGTGGCCTCAGAGGGTGAACTGGGAGAGGGGGTGCCTGTTCGGTTGACTTCCCCGTCCCGGATTGATAGACTACAGGAGTTGAGTCTTGCTTACTCATCTCTCTCTGCGAAGACGGGCGATGGTAGGTTCGGCACCTCCGGTATTGTTCGCGATCAAAATTCTGAGAAAAAACAGGATTTGCCTGATAAGAATCAGGAGCATGCGCTGAATGATCTGGCCGAGAATGCCCTTCTCGCGCTTGTCCGCACCGGGATTGGAAACGACTTTGAAGAAGTCGTCTTTCCTCAGTATCCCTCCTTGCGAATAACCAAGCGTCAATTGATGGGTAGTGATTTGGATGGTTTCTCTGTAGATCGCCCTGCGATTTACGCGGCGCTATCAGGTTCCGGCTCTGCGCTGTTTGGACTTTATCTGTCCGAAGCAGATGCAAAGGCGGCTCAGCAGCGCGTCCAGCCGGCTGTGTCCGGGATTGGGGTCCAGGTTTTCCTGACGGAGACTTTGCCCCGGTCGGAGTACTGGGACGGAATGTTCGCAGGTGACCTCGCCGGTCGATAGTAAGATAAGACTGCATCCGGCGATGTACTGGGCGATCGACTAATGGTAGGTCAAGTGCCTTTGAAGCACTTTGTCCAGGTTCGAATCCTGGTCGCCCAACCAATAAGTCGACGCCAGATGCGACAGGAATTTAGGGTTATTTCGCGGCAGCAATTTGCCGCAGAGGTAAGACGGTTTGGACTCCGCGAAAACATTGCGGAGGAAGAAGTGAGAAGTTTGAAGGACCGAAGTCTTTAGCTTTTGCAGGATTCGCAACAAGGATTTGCAGGAAGTACGGCGCCGCAACGAGGCTCCGCAAGACAGGCAGCAGGAACATTCAAGGTCAACCAACCTGGAGGGTTTCACGTGAACAATCAAGACACGACTGCGGTTCTTTCCCCTATTTCAGGGCAGGCTGAAGAGACAGAAACGAGCTCTCAGCCTGCACCAGCGCTCTCTCCGCAGAGCGGACAGACAAAAAGCCCTCAGGGGTTGCGTGTACCAGAAGCGCCGGCTCCGGAAAAAAAGCGCTCCGGCAAGCTGAGTGAAAGTAAGCGCATCAAGATTTTTTGCGGATCTTCGAATCCGGCTTTGGCCGAGGAGATCTGCAAGTTCGTTGGAGTGCCGCTGGGCGAGACCCGGTTGCAGAGATTCTCCGACGGCGAGGTTCATTTTCAGCTGCTCGAGAACGTTCGCGGTGCGGATGTGTTTCTCGTGCAGCCTACGTGTTTCCCGGTGGATCAGCACCTTGTCGAACTGCTGATCATGATGGATGCGCTGAAGCGCGCCTCGGCCGGACGAATCACGGTGGTGATTCCCTACTATGGCTATGCACGGCAGGATCGTAAAGACCGGCCGCGTGTCGCCATTACATCGAAGCTGGTTGCCGATCTGCTGACCACTGCCGGTGCGAACCGCGCTCTGCTCGTCGATCTTCATGCAGCGCAGATTCAGGGTTTCTTCAATATTCCGGTGGATCATCTGTTTGCCAGCCCGGTGCTGGTGAGCTACTTCCGGGAGCTTGACCTGCCGAATCTGACGGTGGTTTCGCCGGATGCGGGTGGTGTGGAAAGGGCGAGATTCTTCGCCAAGAAGCTGGATGTACCGTTGGCCATCGTCGACAAGCGACGGACCGACATCAATGTCACCGAGGTGATGAACGTGATCGGCGATGTACAGGGCCGGACGTGTCTGATTCTCGACGACATTATCGACACCGCCGGAACGCTGGTGAAGACGGTGGATGCGCTGCTGGCTGAGGGCGCGGATAAAGTTTATGCGTGCGCGACGCATCCGGTGCTTTCGGGGCCGGCGGTCGAGCGTATCGCAGCATCACGATTGGAACAGTTGATCGTGACGAATACCATTCCGCTGCGCGAGGATGCGTTGCGGGTGGAGAAGATTAAAGTGCTTTCGATTGCGGGGCTGCTTGGCCGGGCGATCGAGAGTATTCACATGGAGACCAGCGTAAGTACGCTGTTCAACTAGGTCGCGCAGTATCAGACGGAGCGGCCTGGATCAACCAGGCAGCAAAGGGAGCAGAGCTCAACTCTGTGCCCGAAAGGAAGAAACATCATGGCAACAACCCCCATTGAAGCAGTTGTGGCAACGCCCCGTGAGGGCAGGTTCAACAAGAACGCAGCTCGGCGCGTGCGTGTTTCCGGCAAGATTCCCGCGGTTGTCTATGGCGCGGGCCAGGATGCGGTCGCGGTTACGGTCGATCCCAAGGTGATTACGAAGATTCTGCACTCCGACTCCGGCCACAATACGATCTTTGACCTGAGCGTCGTGGGTTCGACTGTGGTGAAGGCCATGATCGTGGACTGGCAGCATGAGCCGATAAAGGGCAAGCTGCTGCATATCGATCTGAAGCGGATTGCGATGGACAAGATGATGCGCGTGTCGGTGCCGATTCAGCTGGTCGGAACTCCGGTGGGTGTGAAGGCGCAGGGCGGCATTCTGGAGCATGTGCTGCGTGAGGTCGAGATCGAGTGCCTCCCGAACGATATTCCGAGCCACCTCGATGTCGATGTTGCAGGCCTCGAGTTACATGGCGTCATTCACGTCTCCGATCTGCCGCACTCGGGCAGCATCAGGTTCCTTGGGGATGAGCATGCGACTGTGGCTCACGTGACCTCGATCAGGGAAGAAGCTCCTGCTGCCGATGCGTTGGCTGTTGCTCCGGCCGAGCCGGAAGTCGCGAAGAAGGGCAAGACCGACGCGGCTGCTGCTCCGGCTGCCGATGCCAAGGATGCGAAGAAGAAGTAGTTTTGCGCGGCCTGCGGGTTCTTCGGGACCTGCAGGCCGCCTGAGTTTGCTGGAAAGGGAAACACCGCGTGAAGTTGATTGTCGGTCTCGGCAACCCCGGTATCGAGTATCAGTTCACGCCGCATAATGCCGGCTTTCTGGCAGTGGATCGCATCGCGGAGGACTGCGGGGTGGTTCTCTCCAATCGCCGGGGCAGAGCGTTGACTGCCAGGGCGAGGCTTGCAGGGCAGGATGTTCTGCTGGTCAAGCCGGAGACGTATATGAATCTGAGCGGGCTTTCGGTAGCTGCTTTGATTCAGGAGTTTGAGATTTCGCCGGAGGACATCGTCGTCCTCTATGACGAGCTTGCACTGCCGCTGGGCACGATTCGGATTCGCGAGCGTGGATCGGCAAACGGACATAACGGAGTGAAGTCGATCTCCGGTGTGCTGGGCACGGAAGAATGGCTGCGCATTCGGATTGGCGTTGGGAAACCGGCGCTGGCGGATGGCAGGGAAGTAAAGGCGGGCGGTAAGGATTATCTGCTGTCGCCGTTCCGTAAGCAGGAGCTTGCGGTGCTGGATGAAGTGCTCGACCGCGCCAGAGGTGCCGTCGAGATGGTGCTGACTGAAGGAGTCGGCGCCGCGATGAACAGGTTCAACCGTCGGCCGGATGATTCTGAGAATGGATCGGACGAGACGAAGGGGAAGTAAGCAGTAAGCCACGAGTGCAGTTGCGAACGATAACGCAGTTGATTTTCCAGACCGGGTTGGCAGAACAGACGCCAGCACGGTGCGAAGCAGAACTTCGCAGAAAGAAGTAAACAGATGAATCGTACCTACGAAATCATGTTCATCGTCCGGCCGGACGTTGAAGAAGCCGAACTCGACAAGTTGATTGAAGGATTCTCCGCGAACATCACCAATGGTGGTGGCGAGGTGAAGAACGTTGAGAAGATGGGCCGCCGCCGGCTTGCCTACACTGTGCGTAAGTTCAACGACGGCTTCTATGTGCTGCTGAACGTTGCCGCCGCCGGTTCGCTGATCACCGAGATCGAGCGTCGCCTGCGCGTCTCCGAGCAGGTGATCAAGTTCATCACCGTGCGCATGGACGAAGAAGAGAAGCGTCTGGCGAAGGTCAAGGCTATCCGCGATACGAAGGTGAAGCGCAGCTCGCAGCCGATTGCCGCTCCTGTGCAGGCTCCCGCAGCCGCACCCGATGCTGCAGCAGCCCCCGCAGCCGCCGAGACCGAGGAAGAGAAGAAGCCAGTCGCCGCAGCTCCGGCAGAGCATGTTCCTTCCGACGCGTCACCCGAGACTGCAGCAGCGGTCTAAAGTATCGCGCCTGAGTATTCGCGATGATGGTTTGTACCGCATCGCACAACGCATCATGATCGCCGGAATTCGCTTCCACTCGACCATAACGGGTCGAATGTTCAGAGACTCCATCGCGAGTCTGGAGCGAAGGAAGGCACAACGTACCTGAGAGGAAATATCATGGCTGACGAAACCAGCACGCAATCCACTGAGCAGCACGCACCCGCATCCCGCCCCAGTGGCGGTCACTCCGGCCCTGGCGCCGGCGCACCCCGCAGCCCGCGTCCGGCTGGCGGTCCTGGCGGCGGCCCCGGTGGCCGCAAGTTCTTCCGGCGCAAGAAGGTCTGCAAGTTCTGCACGGAGAAGATCGACGCGATCTCGTACCGCGACGTTCGCCTGCTGCAGGGCTTCGTTGCCGAGCGCGGCAAGATCGTTCCGCGCCGCCTGACCGGTGTGTGCACACGGCATCAGCGTCGTCTTAGCCTGGCCATCAAGCAGTCGCGCAATATCGCTCTGCTCGCCTTCGCTGCGCGCTTCTAACTTTTCCCGCTGTTAGCGGGCTTACTGGATCGAAGACTGGCGAAGCGTGTGGCCAGACAGGAAAATCGGAGAACTGCAATGGAAGTCATTCTGAAGGAAGACGTAAACAAGCTCGGGCATCGCGGCGACGTGGTCAAGGTCGCCGACGGCTACGGGCGCAACTATCTGCTGCCCGGCAAACTCGCCATCGAGGCGAATGCCACAAACAAAGCTGTGATCGAACAGATGAAGGCATCGGCTGTTCGCAAGTCGGCCAAGGAGAAGACTGCGGCTGAGCAACTGGCCACGCAGCTTTCTGAGGTTGAGCTTGTGTTCGAGCGTAAGGTCGGCGAGAACGAGCATCTTTTTGGCTCGGTCACCTCGGGCGATATCGCGCAGCAGCTTGAGGCAAAGGGCTTCACGATTGATCGTCGCAAGATCTCCCTCGAGGAGCCTTTGAAGACGATCGGCGAGTACCACGTTCCCGTGAAGCTGCACCGCGAGGTCACCAGCCACGTGAAGGTTACGGTGAAGGGCGATCAGCCGGAAGCCGAAGCAGCTGCCACCGCTTAAACACGGTCTCGTACTAATCAAAAGCGCATCCGTCTCTGCGAACTCTTCGCTGAGGCGGATGCGCTTTGTTTTTTAGCAGGCCACGTTCGAATGCTCGCCTGAGAGGTTATTCGTACTTCAGCGTCTGCACTGGATCGAGCTTTGCCGCACGGTTGGCCGGGATCGTTCCGAAGAGTACGCCCACGAGTACGGAGGTCGACAATGCAATCACCGGGGACCACGGGCTGACCGGGATTTTGAAAGGCGTCAACTGGCCGAGGATGAGAGGCAGAGCAAGGCCCAGAACTGTTCCGATTATTCCACCGCTCAACGAGATGAATACCGATTCTGTAAGGAACTGCAGACGAATCTCGCGACTGGTTGCGCCCAGGGCCTTGCGGATGCCGATCTCCTTAATGCGCGCCTGCACGTTCGCAAGCATGCTGTTCATGATGCCGACGCCGCTGACAATAAGGGTGATGCCCGCTCCCAAAGTAAGGACGACGGTAAGCATATCGGCGATCTTTGCCATACTGCTAAGGATATCGGTGAGAGTTGCGGCGCTGTAAACCGATCCCGCATAATGGCGGGATCGGACGATGGCGAGAATGCGATTGCTGGCCGGCACCACCATGGAAGCATCACGCATGGTAAAAAAAATCTCTTTCAGCGTGTTGGTTCCGGTAAAGTAACGCACCACAGGGTAAGGCACAAGCATGGTGTGGTCACTGATCTCAGACTGCCCGTAGGTATCGAAGGCCTCCTTGAAGACGCCGATGATAATGAATGGTATGCCTTTGACGCTGATCGTTTTGCCGACAGCCGCGTTTGCGCCGCCATACAACTCTTCGGCGAATGGCTTGACGATAACGGCTACCTTCTCGTGGGCGAGATCATCCTGCTCGTCGAAGAAACGGCCAGATACGACGACGAGATTGCGCACGATTTTGTATTGCGGTGAGACGCCAAGGAGGGTCGTTTGTTTGGTAACGCCGCCACCAAGACTTACATTGTCATGAAACTCCAGCATGGGGGACGATGCGACGATGCCTGGAACCTGTTTTGTGATCTCGTCCATATCGTCGAGCGTCATAAAGTCCGGCGTGGTGGTGTTGTCCGGGCCGCTGACGGTGCCCCCGCCGTACTGTAGTTCGATTTTGTTGGGACCAATGCTGTTGAGCTGGTCCAGGGCATACTGCTTGCCGGTGGATCCCAGGGTGGCCACCAGGATAATAGAGGCCGAACCGATGACCATGCCCAGCATCGTCAGCAGAAACCGCGTTTTGCTTGCGCGGAAGCTATCGACCGCCAGCCTGACGATATCGCTGAACATCATGGTCGACCGCGCGCTCTGCAGGGTGCGGTCAAAGGAGCTCGATTTGGAAGGAGTGGTGGCTGCCATGTGCTTAACGATTAGACGCCTTTTAGTATCGCAGCGGTGCATGGTTTCCTGCTAACCCCGATTTGATCGGGGTTGGCAGGTTCACGCAGCCGGTGCGGTGGCCTGGGATGGTGTGAGAGCGATATCCAGACCTGGCTCGACAATTTGCCGGTGAGCATTGATCTTTTTGCGCTACGTGCCTGCTGCGTACTAAACTTCTGAAAGGAAGAGTGGCCGAGTGGTTGATGGCTCCAGTCTTGAAAACTGGCGTACCTGAAAGGGTATCGGGGGTTCGAATCCCTCCTCTTCCGCCATTTCGTTGTCTCTGACGTCCTCTCGACCACGTTCATTGTCGTGGAATCAACACCCCTGAATCGCAGCCTCCGTTTACCGAAGCATCTGGCAATTCTTCGGCCTGCTCACAATTCAGGGAGGAACCGGAGCGCCTTTGATGCGTCCAGAATCACGAATGGCGCAATCGGAGTTGTTCTTCACAGAAGATGGCCGGGACGAGCCTGGCTCTCACACGAAGAGACATAAGAGCGATACCGATACCACCCGAGCGCGGCATTGCGCTTGAGGGGCCTGACATGGGCACGATGACGGCTGCCTATTGGCAGAATGAGAAGGGAACTCACGTCAACGACGCTGGTCTCAAGGCATACGGTTTGTTGTGGGCGCAGCGGGTAGAGGTGTATCTCGACGCACTGTTGTACTAACCGAATTTACTGCTGCACTAATCGACAGGGTGCGACGCATTGAAGCCGCCGACAGTCGCACGCAATCGAAAGCATCGATCGCATACAACTACGTCCTTCGTCTCAGAGTCGCTTGAATAAAGCGTTGTGTGGCGTGCGAATGCAGCGGGGGATACAGCGTCTCCAGCATTGATGTATCTGGTAGAACCAATTTCTTTCAAAAGAGATCAATTTTGTCAGTAAAAAAAAATACTGATTAGTGAAAATATTCTTGACATTGGTTTCATCGTCTTTATAGGATTCGCCCCGTCAAATCTTCTGCATTTTTGCGGTGCCCACCGGAGTACTCCCATGTCGATTCATCGCAGTATGAACTTAATCAGGACGATCATGATCGTCGGACTCCTCACGTTGTGGACCTGCGATCCCGCAACGATGATTTTTGCGCAAAGTTCTTCTTCTTCCGTCAACGGTGTAGTCTCCGATCCCGTCCAGGCCGTCGTCCCCGGAGTGAAGGTCACTCTGAAAAATGTGGACACCAGCGTCGAGCGCATCACTGTGTCCAACACCAACGGAGACTACTTCTTCTCCAGTGTGCCGCCGGCACGGTACACCCTTACGTTTGCCGCGAAGAACTTCCAGACCGAAACTATCTCGGTCTTTGAGGTTGCGGTAGCCCAGGCGGTTACTATTAACGCGACGCTTCGGGTCGGCGACGTAACGCAATCCATCACAGTCGAGGCAGCCGGCACTCAGGTGGAAAGTTCCACCGCGCAGCTCGGCACGGTTATTGGCGAAAGGGCAGTGAACGATCTGCCGTTGAACGGACGCAACTTCACGCAATTGCTGACACTGACTCCCGGAGTCACGCCCATCAGCACCGGCCAGAACAGCAGCGCCAGCAATACCGCCGTCATTGCCTCCGGCACGACAGACTACGCCTTCCCCTCGATCAATGGCGCTGGCAACCGGTCCACGATCTATCTGGTGGATGGCATGAACGATAACAGCGCCTGGTATAACACCTACGCTGTTCCGCCAATTATCGACACTGTTCAGGAGTTCAAGATCAACTCCCACAATGACTCTCAGTATGGCGGATCTCTGGGCGGAGTGGTCAATATCGTAACCAAAGCCGGTACAAACTCCTATCATGGTTCCGGATGGGAGTTTATACGCAGCAGCGGCTTTGACGCGCAGCCATACATCGCGGCGCCGCCATCCTACCACCTGAATACGTTCGGCGGTCAGATGGGCGGACCGGTAAGAATCCCCCACGTATACAACGGTCGGGACAAGACCTTCTTTGAAATTGGCGCCGAGGGAACACATTACTCCAAGGCGGGTTCGTCGAATATTCTTATCCCCACACCGGCCCAGCTACATGGCGACTTCAGCAGCGCCCAGACAGGTGTGACAAAAAGCGGAACCTGCGTCGCTGGCGACACCAAAGTCGAAGCATACCCGTGCCAGTTGTATGACCCGACTATCGCCAATAACGCCGCAACCCCACGGCGTCCCGGCTATCTCGGCAATCAGATTCCAGTCTCTGAGATGAACCCGTATTCGCTCGCCTTCGTCAACGCTGTATTCGGATCAGCGACGCCGATCGTCATTCCTGGAATTCCTTCTACGACCGACAACTTTCAGATCACCGATCCTACCCGGCAGCTGGTGTACAACTACACGGGCCGGATTGATCAGCATATCGGCACAAAGGACTTCATCTTCTTCCGCTATGCCGGTATCCAGTGGTATCAAACCGCCCCAAGCACGCTCCCGACCCTGTTCACTTCTACTCAGATACCCTCTCAGCAGTACGGGGTGAGCTGGCTGCATGTGTTTAATCCGTCCACCAGCATACAGGTGCAATATGGCAAGACCCATGTTGAAGACGACACGCTCACCCAGTTCACGAGCCATAACTTATGGCAGACCTATGGATGCTCTGCGGATATGTGCAACTCCTTCGTGGGAGGAGCCGCTGTGCTGGTGACACAAACGGTGACAGGCGGCTTCTCAGGAGGAGAGGTCAACAGCCCCTCATCAAATCTGTCCAGCATTCACGAGTGGTCAGGCAGCGTCATGAAGACGCTCGGCAACCACCAATTACAGGCCGGCGGTGGCTGGGATGAGGTCAACTATACGGCTGAGTTGCGCCAGGGAACCGTTACATTTGCAGGGACATCGACCGGAAATTTTTCCGGCAATCCCAATTCACCCAGCGGAATAACCAGCGCTCAGATCAGCGCGCAGTCGGGCTTTGGATTGGCCGACTTCCTGCTCGACTATCCCAACTCAGAGAACAAGCGCAATGTTCTTCTCACGGAGCGTCCGGGAGGCATCGGCAGCGCTTATCTACAGGATAGCTGGAAGATGACTCGCAGTCTGACGGTAAATTATGGCGTCCGGTATGACCGCAGCGTCATCCCTGCCTATGGAACCGAGGCCTCCGTAGGACTACAGGGCAGCATTGAGACTGGCGACTTCGATTTCAACACCGGGAAGTACATCGTCCAGCAGTTGCCGCCACTCTGCAGTGTTCGTATGCACGCGCCCTGTCTGCCGAGCGCGATTCTGCCTGCAAATGTTGAGGTTGCCGTCGGCGGCAAGATACTCCATGGCAGCAAATACAACCTCGGTCCGCGCGTCGGTCTGGCCTATCGGGTAAATGACAAGATGTCCATTCGCGGCGGCTTCGGCATCAGCTATGACAATTGGGCGGCCATCATTCAGATGACTCAGAACTATCAGGGTTCCTGGCCCGACACCGGCACCCTCCAGATCAACAACACCAATACACCTGGTACCGTCTATACTTCTGCGCAGAATCCCTTCGCCGAGAACGGTGGGAATCTACCCGCCGCAACTCCGTTCGGATCTTCCAACGTGAACTACATGGTAGATCCCTTGTGGAAGAACCCCTACTCCGAGCAGTACAACGTGGGGATAGAACAGCAGTTCGGCAATCGTACCGTTGTCTCTCTGAACTATGTCGGCTCCGCATCGCACCGTATGGATGTTGGCGGCTACTATAACACCGGTACTCCAGCTGTCGCCGCTTCCTTCGCTGCCCGGGGAACGAATACGGGTCAACCCTATCCTTATACCGTCCCCCAAAAATCGTGGGACCATAATGCAGCGAGCGCATCCTACAACGCGCTGCAGGCGTCCCTGGTGCGTCAGTTCGATTCAGGTTTCGCCTATACGATCGCCTATACCTGGAGTAAGACACTGAATGAAGGCGGAGACGGTTATTTCGGCGTGGAAGGCGGTGTTCCTGAAGACCCTTATAATCCGAGGGGAAGCCGGGGTCCTGCCAGCTTCAATATCCCGCAGATACTTACCGCCAATGTTCTCTACGAGCTTCCCTTCGGTACCGGCAAGCAATTCTCAACCGGAAACCGGGTCGCTGATTATGTCGTCGGCAACTGGCAGTTGAACGGAATCCTCTCCGGACGTTCCGGACAGAACTTCAATGTCGTGGCAGCAGGAGACATTGCCAACACCGGAAACGCAGGCACGTATGAGAGGGCCAATCTGGTTGGCAATCCCTACCAAAGCGGACCTATTGCGGGCAATCCGTCATGCACTCCGCCATCTGGTCCAACGCGAACTCGCCTTCAATGGTTTAACCCCTGCGCCTTTGAGATCCCAGCCATCGGCACACTAGGCAACGGGCCACGTAACTTCCTTCAGGGGCAAAACTTCTGGGACCTGGACACCTCTATCCACCGGCTGTTCCCGATCAAAGAGGGCCTCGCACTAAAGATCGATATCGAAGCATTCAACGTGCTCAATCACCCGGTCCTTAGCACTCCGGCGGCAACGATTACCACGGCTTCGACCTTTGGGCAGATCACCTCGGTAGCGACAGGAAACGCAAATCGAATTCTGCAATTTGCAGCAAAAATTCAGTTCTAGACACTATCCGGGAGCTCTAACCCCGCTTCACGGGTATAGGGTTATTATTTCTTTCAGTGAAAATATATTTTTATTCTTGACAATTGTGTTAAGCGCTCGATAGAACCTGTCAAGCTGTCGCGTGTCCGTTCGTAAGGTACAGAAGGTCAAACATTACTGAAGCAGATTTCAGAGAGACTGAGGCTCGATCGCAGGATGAATTCATTCAAAATAAGCAGGCGAAATATGTTGCTGAACAGCGGCGCCGCCGCAGCAGCGCTCGGTGTTGCTCCACTCGCGAAGGCTGTCGGTCAGGCTCCTGGAGAGCGCGCTCCCTCCCCGGTTCCTCCGACGCCCGATCAGTTTCGTCGCATGCGTTGGTGGCATGAGGCCAAATTCGGCATGTTCATCCACTTCGGCCTCTACAGCCAACATGCTCGCCACGAGTGGGCCATGGAGACCGAGGCGATTCCTATCGGTGAGTACACGCCGCTGGCTCAGGTGTTCGACCCCGCGCCTGGTTTTGCGCGTGGCTGGGCGAAGCTGGCCAAAGCTGCCGGTATGAAGTATATGGTGATGACAACAAAGCATCACGAAGGATTCTGCAACTTCGACTCCAAACTGACGGACTACTGCTCCACGAAGCAGGGGCCAAAGCGCGATCTGGTTCGTGAGTATGTCGAAGCCGCACGTGCCGAAGGCCTGCATGTGGGCTTCTACTACTCCCTCATGGACTGGCACCATCCGGACGGTGCACGCTGCGCGACCGACGAGGAGGCGCGTAAACGCTTCGTCGCCTACACTCACGGCCTCATTCGTGAGATTCTGACCAACTATGGCAAGATCGACATCCTCTGGTACGACGTCTCCTGGCCTCTCGACGTCAAAGGATGGGAGTCTGAGCGCATGAATAAAATGGTCTTCGAACTTCAGCCTGACATCATCGTGAACAATCGTAACCATCTTCTCGGAGACTTTTCGACACCCGAGCAAAAGATCGTCGCAGAGACTAACGGCCGCGCGTGGGAAAGCTGTATGACGCTCAACGACAGCTGGGGATTTCAGCGCGCCGATGATAACTGGAAGTCCTCAAAAACCATCATTCGCAATCTCATCTCCTGTGTACACGACGGAGGAAACTACCTGTTGAACATTGGGCCGCAGCCCGACGGATCGGTCCCGGAGGAATCCATCCGCGTTCTTACAGAGGTTGGCCGATGGATGAATGGCAATGGAGAGACGATCTATAAAGCCGAGATCTGTCAGCCAAGGCGCTCGAACTATGCAAGTTTCACACGCACCGGCAATACGCTCTTCATGCATGTGCATTTCTGGCCAGGGCAGGATCTTGCCATCTCCGGCCTAACGGTCAAAGTGAAGTCAGCCCGTCTCCTGAAAGGCAACCAGCCTGTCACCTTCGCACAGGACCCCTACCGGGTTCACCTGACCGGGCTTCCCATGGACGCGCCCGATGCGCCGGTCACCACAATTGCCCTTGAATGCGACGGTGAACCGAATCAGGATACAAACTTCGTTCGCATCAACAAACCGCGTGCAGGCGTCTAACGCCGGCTCGGCCCCTTAAGTCTTTTTCTTAATCGTGCGCCGGAGCTTCTCTGGCTTCGGCGCCGCTCCCAACGCCTCGGATATTTGCTGGCTTGCGACCCGTAGTATCTTCACCACGTCGGGGATGCCGATCTTATCTTCGATTCGCTTCACATAAGGCACCGTGAGCCCAGCCACGGCATTGCCCTGCGCGCTCAGCACAGGAAAGCTGATGTTCACGACGCCTTTAACCTCGTAGCTCGCGCGGCTCTCAAAACCGGCCCGGAGAATCTTCGCAAGATGGCCATCCAGGTCCGCCGGTTTTCGCTTCTTTGTCTCATTGCTCCATTCGTCGATAGCGCGCTCGTAGGCATCTTTAGTCTGGTGAGCCAGAATCACGTGCCCCGTCGCTGCGTGCATCAGGTCGACCTTCGATCCCATCCTGACATAAAAGCCAGTCGACTCCGGCGAGTCCACCTGGGCCAGAATCACAATATGTCCGCCGTCGACCACGCCGAGGTGACAGGACTGACGCAGCTGGTGTGCTACCCCATGCATGATTGGCAGCGCTTCAGTTACCAGCCGCTTGGTGGGGGGATGCTCCTGGGCCAGACGAAAGAGCCGCAGTGTCAGATGGTAGCGCTCTCGGTTCTCCGACTGGGCCAGATAGCCGCGCTGCTCCAGGCAGAGCAGCATTCTGAAGATCTCCGATACGGTTCGGTTCAACTGCCGAGCGACCTCGCTCACCGTAAGACCGCCTGGCGTACTGGCAAAGAGCTCCAGAATGTCCAGTCCCTTTTCAAGCGCTGGCGTTGGGTAATGACGCTTGATTGCAGGTTTAGCCATGATCGTTCCTCGAAGAGTTTGATTCGTGATGCCACATGGTATGAGAGTGTAACAGCGGAATAAAGGTCAATGCTTCCCCGATACTTCTGTTTTCCCGATCGAGAATGCTGGCTGACGCCGTAAATGGGAAAGGCCTCGTAGCTGTTACTCAGCCACCTTGAAGCAAGCCCGTCGAAGTGCTCGATTTCAAGGACGTCACAGAAGCCCAGGTCTGGTCCGATAGCATGACAAATGCACAGCGCCGACTTATTTGATGAGTACTCAAGGATGTCACGTAGATTTAGACCCGAAGGATGATACTTTGATCACGATGAGGTGAGCGTTACTCATCGAATCTGGATCAAGGCGAGATAGATGCCTGATCAGACTAATCGCGGGATGCTTGTGAGCCAATTTGGAAAATCGATGACTGCCGGCAAACAGACTCACATACGCTATCTCATCGTTACGATGTTGTTCATCGCCAGTTGTTTCAGCTATGGCGACAGGGTTGCGCTCTCCATCGCGGGCACAGCGATGCAGAAAGAGCTTGCGCTGAATCCGATGAAACTGGGCTTTCTGCTCTCCGGCTTCAGTTGGGCCTACGTACTCGGCCAGTTGCCTGCCGGAGGATTGCTGGACCGTTTCGGCTCAAAGCGCGTCTACGGCATCAGCATCATTTGCTGGACAGTCTGCGCATTCCTCATCGGATTCACCGGGTATCTTGCCACCGCATGGATATTCAGCGCAATTTTTATTCTCCGGCTTCTCTCTGGCTTAGCGCAGTCGCCCGTCTTTCCTGGAAACGGGCGTATAGTCGCCGCCTGGTTTCCCACAGCAGAGCGTGGGGGCGCCTCCGCAATCTTCAACGCTTCACAGTATTTTGCTCTGGTGGTCTTCGCTCCACTCTTTGGATGGCTTACCCACTCCTACGGCTGGCGAAGCTGTTTCTGGTTTATGGGTTTGTTCGGCTTCGCGCTTGTCTTCGTTTGGTCGAAGACGGTCTATAACGTGAAGGACCACCCTCTGATTTCGCAGACTGAGATCGACTTCATCGAGCGAGGCGGTGGGCTGGTTAATGTTGATCGTGTAGCAGGAACAAAATCAAGCGGCAATCCGCTCACCTGGTCCGGTGTCAGTCAGTTGCTCCGCCAGCGAATGCTGGTTGGAATCTACATAGGGCAGTTCTGCATCACGACCCTGACATATTTTTTCATCACCTGGTTTCCCATCTATCTGGTGCAGGCACGGCACATGTCCATTCTTCGGGGAGGATTCGCAGCGGCCCTGCCGGCGCTGTGCGGCTCGGTGGGAGGCGTTTTAGGTGGCCTCTGTTCCGACGCATTACTGCGCCGAGGCAGGTCACTTACCTTTGCGCGCAAGGCGCCCATCATCGCAGGTATGCTGCTCTCCGTCACGATGATCGCATGCAACTATACCAACGTGCAGACTCTGGTGATGTTCCTGATGTCCCTGGCCTTCTTCGGTAAAGGCTTCGGAGCGCTGGGCTGGACCGTGATCGCTGACACATCGCCGAAGGAGTTGATCGGTCTGAACGGTGGTCTCTTCAACCTGATCGGCAACACGGCCGGCATCACAACGCCCATCGTGATCGGATACCTGGTGAAGAAGACTGGCTCGTTCAACGAGGCGCTGATCTTCGTCGGTGCAACTGCGCTGATGGCTATCTTTAGCTATGTTGTCATTGTCGGTGAGATCAGGCGGCTTGAGCTTCCTCCTCCATCCCTGGCAGCAAGGTGAAGCAGGATGTTGCTCGGAGAAAATCAATGAACCCGGTAGAGGCAATCATTCCGCGCCAGCAAACGCCCTTAGTCACGAGCATGAGGGTGATTCCCGTGGCCGGGCATGACAGCATGTTGCTCAACCTGAGCGGAGCACATGCGCCGTTCTTCACGCGCAATGTCGTTCTGCTCACTGACAACGCGGGACACACTGGCGCGGGGGAGGTTCCTGGCGGCGAAAAAATCCGTCGCGTACTCGAAGAGTCACAGCAGCTTGTCGTGGGGCAGCCGCTGGCTGCATATAACTCCATCCTGAATGCGATGAGGCTACGTTTCGCGGATCGCGACAGTGATGGCCGTGGTCCGCAGACCTTTGACCTGCGCACCACGGTGCATGCACTGACTGCGATCGAGTCGGCTCTGCTCGATCTGCTCGGCCAGTTTTTTTCGCTTCCGGTTGCAGCTCTTCTGGGTGAAGGCCAGCAGCGTTCAAGCGTCGAAGTCCTGGGCTATCTGTTTTTTGTCGGTGATAGACGGAAGACTAATCTGCCCTACCGCAGCGAGCCCAATACTAACGATGCGTGGCTGCGGCTACGGCACGACGAAGCATTAACCACGGATGCGATCCTGCGACTGGCAGAGGCCGCGCATGCACGCTATGGATTCAACGACTACAAACTCAAGGGTGGCGTGCTGGCCGGCGCGCAGGAGATGGAGACTGTTATAGCGCTTGCGGAGCGTTTTCCGGACGCGCGCATCACGTTGGACCCGAACGGAGCATGGTCGCTCGATGAGGCGGTCCGGCTCTGCAAGGGCAGGCAGCATGTGCTTGCGTATGCGGAGGACCCCTGCGGAGCCGAGCAGGGCTTCTCTGGTCGCGAGATCATGGCTGAGTTTCGGCGCGCCACTGGCCTGCCCACCGCGACCAACATGATTGCGACCGACTGGCGCGAACTGAAGCATGCGGTTCAACTGAATGCCATCGACATCCCGCTTGCCGATCCGCACTTCTGGACGATGCAGGGCTCGGTGCGCGTGGCGCAGTTTTGCCGCGAGTGGGGCCTCACGTGGGGGTCGCATTCCAATAATCACTTCGACATCTCGCTCGCGATGTTCACACATGTGGCCGCGGCGGCGCCTGGCAAAGTCACGGCTATCGATACGCATTGGATCTGGCAGGACGGCCAGCGGCTTACAAAAGAGCCGCTGCAAATCATTAACGGCAAGCTCAGGGTGCCGGACCGTCCGGGGCTTGGCATTGAGATTGATATGGAGCGGATCGAGCACGCACATGCGCTCTACAACACGATGGGGCTGGGCGCACGGGACGATGCGAAGGCAATGCAGTTCCTCGTACCGGGTTGGAAATTTAACCCCGGACGACCCTGCCTGGTTTTGTAGATTTCGGTACAGTGCGGCATCGATTCATCTGGAAATGCAGGAGTCCGGAGATGCCATTGACCAGTGAAATACTGATCGGAGCACGCGGTGTGTGATCCGGAAATCACGATGCGCGCAGTACGCGTAAAACTTCTCGAAGCTATTGGGCAGGGCATCGTCCATCCGGGCGATGCCCTGCTTGAGGGATGCAGCAGCTACCTTAGAAGGTGAACTTGCCGGCAAGCTGCAGTATGCGCGCGTCACGATTGCTCGTTACCTGACCGTAGGTCGTCGAGGTCACGCTTGTGGTGACTCCCTGCCAGTTCGTATGGTTGGCTACGTTGGTAGCCTCCGCACGAAACTGGAAGTTGAGACGCTCGTAGATGCGGAAGTTGCGGAATAAGCCAACGTCGGCACGATTGAAGCCCGGCCCGTTGATGACGCCACGCTTCTCGTTGCCTGGAAGTATGCTGGTTGGCGAAGGCGAAGCAAACGCTCCGCGATAGAACCACTCCAGCCGGTTATGAATGCTCCGACCGTTGCCATTGTTTGGGTTGCCAATCTGGTTCGGCCGGAGCCCGGCATCCGTGTTTCCGAGGAGACTCAGCCCAGCGTTATCCGTTGGATATCCGCCGACCGTTGAGTTGTTGAAGACACTGGTGTAGCCGTAATTACTCTGCGAGCCGGAGCTGGAAGTTGCAGTGAGTGGCAGACCGGAATTAATAGCGTAGATGGCTGACACCTCCCATCCCCCAATCAGGCGACCCTGCAGTCCCTTCTGATCGCGGTGCCACGGCAGCTCATATACACCGTCCATGGTCAGGATGTTGGTGCGATCCACAGCCGCCCGGCCGTAGTCGGCGTTGATGTCGTAGGTATTTTGTGGAGGCGTGCTGTAGTCGCTCTGATTGTTGGTCAGATCGCGCGACCACGTGTAGTTCACATCGAAGTAGCTATGGCCTGAAAAGCGCTTCGTCGCCTTCACCTGCAGCGAGTTGTAGTTCGAGCTAAAGATGGACTCCATCGCATCGATGGCGAAGTACCCAAGGTATGGCTTGATCTGGTTCAGCGGGCGATCGCAGGCCGTGTTGATGAAGGCTGGCGTCGTCGTGCCCGGATAGACGCAGGTGGAGCTGTAGTTCAGAGGCGAGACCTTGCCGACGTACGACCCCGGCTGCGGTTCGTTGATATCGATCAGCCCAAGCAGGTGAGTTCCATGTGTGCCGAAATATCCTACATCCAGCATGAAACTCGGTGTGATCGCCTGCTGCACATCGAGCGAGTACTGCTGAATGTACGGTGTGTGATAGTTGATCGGTGTAGCCTGCAGCCGCCCGGGTGTCACAGACGGAGTGGCTGAGCCTGAACTGCCGCTCGCGGGATTATCCAGAACCGCTGTGGTTAACGAGTAGGTGGTTATGGCAGGCGGATTATCCCATATCGTTGTCTCGTAGTAGCTCACCTCAGACTCGTCGTAGGACCAGCCGTAACCTCCGCGGAATGCTGTCCTGCCATCGCCGAAGACGTCATAGGCGAACCCGAAACGAGGAGCGAAGTTCGTGTTGTCGGCCTGACCAACCTTCGATCCATACGGCGACTTCTGGTTGTTCGGATAGTTCGGGCCGCCGAAGATCATTCCGTTGATGTAGTTCACGCCGTTGTAGTCGGCGTTCGGATTCGGCACACCGGTGTTCAGGCCGCCGGCGTTCGCGCACGGTGCGGTGAAGCAGATGGCGCCTGTGCTGTCGATGGTCGGGGCCTTGCCTGGGGAGTACATAGCCGGGTCAAAGTTGTTCAGGTGCCCTTCGGCATCGATCGGCTGGCCGTAGTATCCATAGCGCACTCCGAGGTTCAGCGACAGCCGTGGGGTGGCCTTCCAGTTGTCCTGGACATATGCCTCAAGGATATTCTCCTGAATATTCACTGTGATAGCCGTCGACTGCTGACTAAAGCCGTTGTTGGCATTCCCCAGAAGAAAGTTGGCGAACGATTGATCGGCTGTGGCACCGGTGGGCTGAGGAATCGAGGTGTTCGTGGTAAAGGAGAACGATCCCTGATTCCCACCAGCGTTGTTATTCTCACTCTTCTCGTAGTGGTTATACGAGGCGCCTACGATGATCGTATTGTTCCTGATCGTCTTGGTCACATTGCCGTAAGCATTGTGGTTGATGTCGTGATCGTTATACACGCCGGCGCCACCGAGAGTCGTCATCCCCGAGACAGTGAGCGTCGGTATTACGCCGAGAACGTTGGTAAACGGCAGTGTCGGGTTGATGTCCGTCGAGGCAGACGAAAGCAGTGCACCTTCAGGCACGGTATTGATGGAACCATTGGAGTACGCATAGCCGATGTCCGCCAGCAGGGTTGGCGTGAAGACGTAGGTCACATGGCCCAGATGCTGCGTCCCAGGAGACTTCGATATCGTGGGTGAAATGCCAGGAATCGGAACTGAGACGAAAGTGCCGGCTCCCTGAAAGGTTGGGAACGTGTCGTGGAGATAGCGGTAGAAAACACTCAGCTTCTCGCCAAACTGCTGGTCGATGCGGATGACCGAATTCAGATTGTTGAACTGGTTCGCAAGCGTTGATGTCAGTGTATGGGGATCGAGGCCGATGGACGCGTCAAACGCGCTCGGCGGCGTCGGAATCACCTTATAAACGTCTTTCAGATACGCCTGGGCCGTGGGAGAGATGTTATTGACCTGCGTACCGGAGGAGGTGCAGACACCGTTTGCAGCGTTATATGCAGTGCAGACCGGAACAGGGCCCTGAAGCCACGCGTTGCCCGCACCCTGGTACCAGGCGTTGCTGAAGTTGCCGGCGCGTTCATCGGCGGTCGGCACCAGAGCGCTGCCTGAGGTGTAGGTTATAAACCGGCGCCACTCCTCTGAAATGAAGAAGAAGGTCTTGTCGTGGCCGTTATAGATCTTCGGAATGTACACGGGTCCGCCCAAAGAAAACCCGAAGTCGTTGTAGCGATACTTCGAGCGAGGGGTCTTCGTCAGGTTGTTGAAGTAACCGTTGGCATTACCGATGTCGTTGCGGATGAACTCATACGCACTGCCGTGGATCGCATTGGTTCCGGACTTCGTAATGACATTGATCTGGCCGGAAGCGCTGCGTCCAAACTCGGCGCTGTATTGTCCGCGAAGGGTCTTGAATTCAGCGATCGCATCCACGCTGGGGAAGGTCAGCAGTGTGAGGTTTGCTCCGCGATCCACGTTGTCTGCACCATCGATGGTCCAGTTATTCGAGGTGTTGCGGCCGCCGTTGACGGAGAAGTTCACCTGATTCGAACCACCAGCCGGATTCGTCGGCCCGACGTACAGCTGATCGCTTGCACCGCCGAACGCAACACCCGGTTGCAGGTTCACCAACTGCTCGTAGTTACGTGTGTTCAGTACCAGTTCATTGATTTGTGTCGCGTTGATCAGACCAGCGGAAGTAGCATCTTCCAGATTCAGTTGCATCTGATCGGCTGTTACTGTGACCACGTCGTTCTCACGGCCGACAGTCAGTGAGCTGTTTACGGTCAGAGCATCATTTACGTGCAGCACCAGTCCAGTCACGACCTCGCTCTTGAAGCCCCCGTCCTCCACCTTTACCGAATACGTCCCCAGCGGCAGCGAAGTCCCGGTATAAAAGCCTGCGGAACTCGTCGTCAGCGTACGTATGACCTCTCCGCGATCCGTATTCGTCAGGGTCACTTTGGCGCCCTTCACCGTCGCACCGCTCGCATCCGTCACTGTTCCGCTGATGCTGCCTGTAGTCTCCTGCGCCCATGCTTTCGCGCAACCCGCGCCGGCAACGACTGCCAGCACCGCGACCCATACAGCGCAACATGCGAAGTGCCTAAAAATTCTCATCTCAATCGCCTCCTGAAATTCTTCCCGACAGATCCTGTTCCGAACTTCGTCGGCCTGCATCTCCACCCACGCAGATCACGGTGCCGAAAAAATCCGACTTGATCAGGATCAGCGACCGTCACTTTGAGACTCTGTGTTTAAAGAACGCGACGGCTGAAAATGGATCGCATGGTTCACATGGTACATATGTTCCGGAAAGTGATGTAACGTTAATTCGACAAAGTAAAGGTGTCAAGAAGATTTTCAGCGCTGCGGCTACTGCCTGCGTGTTTTCGCACCGTTTCTTGAGGAGATGGAGAATATGATTGACACCGTCAAACCCCCCGACGAATGTAATCGTATGTCGACAAAAAAAGAGAACAGGCCTCCCGTTTTCCAATCCGCTTCGTCCCACCTGCTCGAACAGCTACGTGATAGACATCAGGAAATCATCCGGCCTGTTCTTGAGAACCCGCGGGAGTTTGTTCTATTGAATGTGCGAGACATGGGCCGTCGTCTCGCAACGGCGCCGACAACGATTGTGCGTGTCGTGCAGGCTCTGGGATTTAAAAGTTATAAGGATTTTCAGCATTATCTTCACGATCTGTCGGTCACCAGCGCGACCATTCTGGACAGTATGCAGGCTGCCAGCAACATCACCCAACCCCCTAGATTCCTTAGGGATTCAAGGAAGCAGATCCAGCAGAACCTTGGGTTCGTTCAGAACCACATCGATTTACAACAGGTATTGAATATTGCAACACGAATCCACGAAGCAAAAAGAATTCTGCTTCTGGGCGGCGACATGGCCTCCTCCCTGGTTAACTACATGGAGTACCACCTGACCATCGCTGGCCTGCCGGTATTAGCGGCAGTAGCCCCAGGCCGCGCCACCCATCTTGCTCGCTCGACGGATAAGGGCGACATTGTCATCGGCATCAGCTTCCGCCGGGGTCTTCGCATGACCATCGAAGGGATCGAGAGAGCAAAGAAAAACGGCGCGTACTGTGTGGGAATTACGGACTCCATGCTCTCTCCATTGGCTCGCTTCTCCGATGAGCTACTCATCGTGCCCATCAACAGTCTTTCTTTCGCAGCAAGCTACGTCGCTCCTCTTGCTCTGATCGATCTCATCACCGCGGGCGTCGGCAGCCTGCGGCGCAAGCAGGTCGTCAACCGTCTCAAAGAGGCCGACCAGGAACAGAAACATGGTTACAGGTGGTATCAAACGGAGTCTTAGTCTCGAACGAGGTACAGTCAGCATCATGCGATTCTCTTTTTTGTCATCACCATTAAGTCTCCTGTGCGCTATGTTCTGCGCGGCTCCGGTCCTGGCTCAGACATCGAGCGCGCCCGCCCCGGCATCGCTGACAGCGCAGGTCCAGGAGATCGTGGCACAGCATCATGGAGATGTCGCGCTGTTCGCCGAAAATCTGAAAACTCATGAGATCGTAGCGATCTCGCCGGATACGCCGGTACAAACCGCGTCGGTGATCAAGCTGGCGATTTTGTATGAGGCGCTCGAGCAGGTGCGTAGCGGCAAAGCTCATTTCAACGATCCAGTCACATTGACAGCGGCGGACCAGGTGCCTGGATCCGGCGTGCTGCGGCTGTTTGACGCACCACTTTCGCTGACGCTGAAAGATGTGCTGACAATGATGGTTATCATGAGCGACAACAGCGCGACGAACCTGACGATCGATCATCTGGGGCTTGAGAACATCAATCGCAGAATCGCAACGCTGGGTCTGAAGGATACCTATCTTTATAAAAAAATCTTTACGCCTGCTCCCGCTGGGACGGTGATGCCGGCTGACCAGAAGCGGTTCGGCCTGGGGAAAACGACAGCGCGCGAGATGGCGGCGTTGATGACGAAGATCGCCAGTTGTGATCTCGCAGAGCCCGGCAGTCCGGCAAGAGCGGACGATGCTTCGCTATGCGAGGTAGCGCTAAAGATGTTGCATCTGCAGTTCTACCGGACCGCGATACCTCGATATCTTGATGGGATGCCGGGGGCGACGAGCGATTCGATCGCTAACAAAACAGGTTCGCTCGATGCAGTACGAAACGATGTTGCAGCGATCTCGACGAAGAACGGAATGGTGATCCTCACGGCCTTCACCTTCAACAATAAGGACCGCTCATGGGGAGCGGAACACGAAGGTGAATTGACGATTGCGAAGATCGCGAGAATGATCGTTCAGACCTGGTCCCCGCAGGGTTTAGCGCCGTGGCCTGGCTCGTCCGTCAATCCTTCATCAGCAGGAAAATGACAACCCGGCGTCGAGACCAGTTGGATCGTCTTGATCTCTCTTATTCGAGGGATTCTTTGGTGACCATTTTATGGGTGACGTAGTTATAGGGAGGCACGGTCTGTCCGCGGAGCAGGGAGAGTCCGAGGTGGATGAGGCTTGGTCCATAGGAGCTGGTCTCATGGGAGACCGAGCCGATCAGCGGCGATCTGTCCCGTCGCATCTCCGCGATCGCCTCCGCGATGCAGTCCTGGCCCACGATGGCCACATGCTTCTCGCGCTTATGTTCGCGCACCGCATCGACGGCGCCCAGCGCGCTTGAGTCCGTCGCCGCAGCGATCAGAATATGCCTGTCCCTGGGATGCCGCTGCAGAAAATCCGAGATCAGCTTCCTGCTGCGATCCCGCATTCCGCGCCCGTCGATCCGCACAAACAGCTCCACCGGCAGCTCCGCATACTCGCTCCGCACGCCCTCGAACGCGCCCGTAATCCTGCTCTGCACCAGCTGCCCGGCCTCCGGTAGATCGAGCCCGATCACCCAGTCCACCCGGCCGTCCCAGTTCGCCGACGCATGCGCCGCCAGCGCCTCGCCCGCCTCAATGCCCACGCGATAGTTGTCCACCCCAAAGTACGTCGCATGCGGATGCGGAATGTCGATCGCGATCAGCGGAATCTTCGCATTCGCGATCTTGTCTCCGATCACCGGCGCGACCTCCTGCTCCACCTGAAACTCGATCACCAGGTCCACCTTGCTGTTGATGAACTCCTCGGCGTTCTTCACCGCCGTCGCCGCGTCGTAGCGGTTGTCCAGAATCAGCAGATCGACCCCCACCATCGAGGCCGCATCCTTCAGGCTCTCGGTCACCTCCACCGAAAACGGCATATCCGCGCTCTGCCCGGCAAAACCGAACCGCATCTTCCTCGGCCGCGTCACCTGCCGGTACATCCCATCCGGCGCCTGCGACAGATACCCGCGATGCACAAACGTCTTCAGCACCCGGTACACCGTCGTCTTCGAGATCCGCGTCTGACGATGTATCGCCTCCAGCGTCATCGGCTGATTCTCTGCCTGCAGCATCTCCAGAATATCCAGCGCCTTCGACAGCACCGGAATCAGATACAGCCTCTTCGTCGTTTTACGAACCGCCATACGCCCCCATCAAAAACCAACCACCCGAACCGCTCCATTATCAGCCAACCACCCCGCGTTTCGCTAATGGAATATCCTCCCCGACAAAAAAACACCACAGTCCAGAAAATTTCCGCGATATTCACC
>Ga0302233_10000698_pt1 | contig 26155 bp, 45 predicted proteins | sample II_Palsa_N3_1_FD_193516 | JGI IMG/M metagenome (GOLD analysis project Ga0302233, IMG submission 193516) | Peat permafrost microbial communities from Stordalen Mire near Abisko, Sweden - II_Palsa_N3_1 | ecosystem: Environmental > Terrestrial > Soil > Palsa > Peat permafrost | place: Sweden... | reverse complement strand
CAGCACCAGCAGAGCAGCAACGGCCACAAACAGGGCCAGCAGGACGTGCGGTCGCCTGCTCATTTTCGCTTCTCTGTCCGTGGGTTCCTTCCTGGAAACCACTCCCCCCGTCAATGCTTTTTTTTTTAAAAAAAAACAAAAAACAAAAAACAAATTCGGATCCTGACAGACTGGAGTTCAAATGTACTGGTAGCGACCGACGATGGGAACGCCGAGCAACTCGCTCAGACCACGGAAATAGTCGGTCACGCCCATCCAGCCGCCAGAGTTGGTCTCCTCGTAGTGCTCGCCGCTCTCGGCTGCCTGCGTGGTCTGGCCAAACTTGCACGCGTTGATGACGTGCTGGGCCGTGAGGGGACCGTAGAGATCGGTGTACTTTTGATAACAATAAATTAAAATTAAAATTAAATAGTAAATGGACTTTCATACGCGAAGCTCGGCAGAGGTCAGGTCAGAGACAATGTTTTCGCACTCCTCGCCAGACATGGAGTCGGGGAAGCTGAGCGCGCCCTTGTTGTAGTCGATCAGGCACTCTTCCTCGGTGGCAATGCAGGCGATGCGCCAATCGGCGATCTAAAATTAAATATTTAACAATGTTTATTTTATTCTTTATGTATGTTTTATTTTCGTACGGGGAAAACGTAGCCCATCTCGTCACCGGTGAGCCCGAGGGTGAAGCAGAGGCCCTCCTCGTGGGTGCAGTTTAGCGAGGAGTAGATGGTCCCGGGGAACTTGTAGGCGGCCTCGACGGGGTGGAGATCGGGGCGGAGATAGTACTTTGATGTTCCCTCTGGGGTGTCAAAGTCGGCGGGGACACCGATGACGAGCTCGGGCGAGAACTCGCCGGGCATGGACACGAGCTGGAGGTTGCCGAGGCGGGCGTACTGGATGTGGCACTTGGCAAAGCCACCGACACGGACGGGCAGGGGCTTGTACTCAAACGCATAGTTGTCAGACACGCAGTTGGCCTCGGTCGCGGGCGAGCCGGTGCAGACGTAGAGGTCGCGCAGCGCGTAGCCAAGGACGAGGGGCAGGGTGGGGTCGCCACCGAGGGCAGACTGCGGGACGAGACCAATCTTGAAGAGGACATTGGTGAGGCGCGAGAACGTCGCCGTTTGCAGGTACTGGACCGACTCGGTCTGAGCAACCTCGTACCGCGTGACAAAGTCGGCCACCTGAACGGCGAGCTGATGGCCGATCAGCCACGACTTGCGGAAGTTGTAGGGCACGGCGACTGCGCCGGGGGGCAGCGTGGTGCCGTCGCCAAGCGGGTGCTCTGAGGTGACCTCCCAGACATCGCCTCCAGGACCGATCTGGCTGCCGATGGCGCCGTTGAAATAGAGGACCTCCTTGCTGCCGTCGATTCCTTTCACGGGCACGTTAATGAAAGAAAGAAAGAAAAAAAAACAACAAGAAAATGTATTTTATATTTGTACCCTGGAGGGCGCGGCGGAAAGCACCGGGGTAGTCGGACGAGAAGAAGCGTCCACGGGCGGTGCAGTCATCGCTGGTGGGATCGATGCCGAGAGCTGGGCAGTCGCTCTGCGTGTCAAACGTGGGGCGGTAGCCGAGGGTGACCTCGGGGTGCATGCCCCACTGGACGAGGGTGAAGATGGGGCTGCCAAAGGGGTCGCTGGCGGCGACGGCGCGGAGGACCTTGACGTTGGGATCGACGATGAGCGGGTCGCGCGAGTCCTCGAGGCCAAAGAGATGCTTGAAGGTGCCGTACTTGAGCGAGGCGGGGGTCATGGTGCGGATGGCCTCAACGGACGCGTCGGTCATCTGCTGGTGCATGTAGTCGTGGTACTTGCGGTTGACAGGCCCGCCGAGGCCACTCGTGTCGGGGCCCTCGTGGTTGTGCTGGCCGTGCGCAAAGAACTTGAGCAGCGGCGCGAGCTCGGGGCCGACGGCATCTCGCACCTTCTGGTAGTAGATCTGGAGGTCCGGGTCAAACAGCATGTAGACCTCGGTGGTGGAAAACACGAGGATGTTGCCGTCGTCGCCCTGCGTAGGTCACATCGTCGCAATAGGTTAGACCGGCAGATAATAATTAAAAAACGGCATGACGCACCTGGACCGCGGCTGCGTAGGTGCGAATGTCGTCGCGCACCCAGTGGCTCTTGGTGTCCCCGTTGCCGACGCTGATACGTCCCACGTCCCACTTTCATGGAAAAAAAATAAAATATAAACAAAAAAAGATAAAAAAAGATAAGATAAGACCTTACCTCGAGCACAAACGTTCCTATAAATAAAAAATACCCGCCAGTTGAGTAAACAGCAATATGGGGAGGCGGAGGTTACGTACCAGCTCCCGTGGCGTCTTCCTCAGGCAGCGGCTTAAAGTAGTCTTTTTCCGTTATGAAAGTCACGAGTACCCCACAAAACACAGATAAATGAGCGTTTTGGGTCCGCTGTCGTAAATAACAAATAGAGAAATAGTACCAGTTGTTCCGTTGACAAGCGGGAGAATTGAGCGCGACGAGGACCCGGCCAGCCAGAGTCCCTGGGCCGCGGTGGCCACCAAGGCGGCCAGCAACGTCGTGGCAACAGTTGCCTTCATGATTGGTAACTAGGAGAGCGTCGGTTAGTAACCTCGCCAAATCTTAGTCGACTGCGCCAGTGATGAAGAACTGAAGAAAGAAAGAAAGAAATCGGATAAAAAATATGTGCCTGACGAATTCAGTTCGATGGAGAGATTGGACGGGGAAGGCGACAGAACGACCCAGTGAGACCACACAAAGAGAAGTCGATGGAACGATGTGGCGTGCGCCAGAGAGAGCGAGGAGTGGAGTAATGAGTTGGGTCCGTCGACGACGTGCACACCCAGAGCACGAGAGGACGTGCAGAAGAAGAAGGGGGCGTGTGAGTTCAGCAGGGAGCGAAGAGGACGGTGCACGCACAGCACAGCAGGAGAAGGGACACGAGAGCACAGCAGGGGAAGGGACACGAGAGCACAGCAGGAGAAGGGACACGAGAGCACAGCAGGAGAAGGGACACGAGAGCAAAGCAGGAGAAGGGACAACAGCACGCGCGCAAACAGAACATGACAAACAGAAAAGGTAACCATGATTAACAGAAGACCTCCCTAACCCGAAAAAAAGAAACGGAAAGTTGAACGTACTCATTACTCCACTCTCTCTGGCGCACGCCACATCCTTATCCCCCCTGTTTCATCGACTTCTCTTTGTGTGGTCTCACTGGATCGTTCTGTCGCCTTCCCCGTCCAATCCCTCCAACGAACTGAACTCATCAGGCACATATTTTTTAATCCAATTTCTTTCTTTCTTTCTTCAGTTCTTCATCACTGCGCTCGACTAAGATTTGGCGAGGTTACTAACCGACGCTCTCCTAGTTCAAATGTCGCAGGTGTACGTGACCGAGCCGCCCACGAACGGCAAGGTGCTGCTGCACACGACCGTGGGCGACCTCGATGTCGAGTTGTGGTCCAAGGAGGCGCCTCAGGCGAGCCGCAACTTTATCCAGGTTTGAGCACTGCGCGCACGACCGCTTTCTCATGGCATGCCTGCAGTTGTGCATGGAGGGCTACTACGACGGCTGCGTCTTTCACCGGATCATCAAGGGGTTCATGGCGCAGACGGGCGATCCGACCAACACGGGCAACGGCGGCGAGTCGGTCTTTGGCAAGCCGTTTGCGGACGAGTTCCATTCGCGCTTGCGTTTCACACGCCGTGGACTGGTGGCGATGGCAAACGACGGGCCCAACGACAACCGCAGCCAGTTCTTTGTCACGTTTGACAAGGCCGAGCACCTCTCACGAAAGCACACGCTCTTTGGCAAGGTGACTGGCGACACGGCGTTCAACCTGCGATCGCTCGAGGACATGGAGGTCGACAAGAACGACCGGCCGCTCTACCCGCCTCGCATCAAGTCGGCCGAAATCCTCAACAACCCCTTTGACGACATCATCCCGCGCGAGAAGAGCGGCGCCCAAGGCGGGGCGGATACCACAGGCAAAGGCGCCAAGGGCGGGAAAAAGGAAAAGTCGACCAAGTAATGATGAGAGGACGCTTTTTTTGGGGGGGCTGATGCTAGTTGTAGGAAACTCAACCTTCTCTCGTTTGGTGAGGAGGCCGAGGAGGAGGAGCAGTCCCTCAAGACGGTCTCGACCAAGATCAAGAGCAGCCATGACGTCCTGACGGACGATCCTCGTCTCAGCAAGGAGGCCGCTGTTGTTATCGACCATGCCAAAGTCGCCGCCCAAAAGCTAGAAAAGGTTTGCATTTCCTGGATATATTTTACGGGTCCTACAAACGGTGGAACAGGAAAAGCAGGCCAAGATCGATCAGGTCAAGGCAAATGCGACCGCGAGTGCGGCGGGAGGTAGTAGCACCAAGCGTCGGACGTGGAGCAGCGAAGACGAGGATGACGGTGACGACAGCAACGACGAGGATGCCAAATCTGCCTCCAAGAAAAAGTCGTCCTCGTCCGGAGGTCGCTCCCGTGAAGTGGAGGCGGCCATGACGGGCGATCGTGCACCCATTTTGTAAGATGCAAGGAGTGTTTTTTTTCTGCCTTTGTGCTAAGCATTTTTATTTTGTTTTCAGGAAGCAGGTCGAAAAGGACATTTCCGAGATGAAAAAGGAGCTGCTAAAGTATAAACGCGGTGCCGTGAGCCTCCCTAGCACGGATGACCAAATCAAGGACGCCATCCTCTCGCCGCTCGAGGAGATGCGCCAAAAGTACCGAAAGAACACCAAGCGCCGCGACCTTGCCAACCGCGAGGAGGACACGATGGACATGCTTGCCTCTTTCCAGAAAAAGATCCGTTCTGCTGAGAAGAAGGAGGAAGAGGAGGAAGAGGGCGAAGCTTGCGCCCTGCATTCGCTCGTAAACTGCAAGTCCTGCAAGGACACGTTTGGCCAAAAGGACACATCGACCGATCAAGGGTGGCTGGCGCACGAGCTCTCGTTCAAGCGCGATGTTATCGACGCGAACCTGCGCCGCGACGACGTCGAGGATCTGGTTCGACAGCCTTCTCTTTTTTTTCTTTTTTGGTACTAATGTGTCTGTTGCAGGAAGTCTTGGACCCCCGCATCGCCAGCAACAAGGAGAAGATCCTCAAGCACGACAGCCAACAAAAGCAGCGCGACAATGAGCGCAGGTCTCAAGGCGGCCGCCCTGCTGGTGGGGGCCGAGACCGACACGATGATCGACCTGTGCGCCGTGACGACCGCGACCGTGACCGTGACCGCGACCGTGACCGTGACCGTGACCGTGACCGCGACCGTGACCGTGATCGCGAAAGAGACCGAGACCGTGATCGCGATCGCGACGATAGACGCCGATAAACAATTCAAGAAAAAAAAGAAATCTACTTTTTTTTTTTTTTTGGTACAATTGCAACAACCTAGACAGTTTTCATGCAAGCTTTGAGAAGTCTTCGTACGGAACGTCGACGACACGATCGTTGAAGTAACCTTTGAGAATACGAACCGAGGCCTTAAAATTGTCAATGTCAACCGACTCGAGGACGGCCTCCTCGTCGCGGTAGGCCCCGTTGACGATGCGCACCTTGCCGCCGACGTTTGGGATGACCGTCTCCAAAAATTGCTGGTCGAGCCGCACAATGTCGCCCGACTCGTTGAGCTCGACCTCGCCGACGTAGTTTTCGATGACCTTGAGCACGACGCCCTTTTGCTTGTAGTATTTTCCCCCGGCGAGCTGCTTGCTCATCACCTTGACCACGATGCCGGGTGCCAGCCAGTAGTCTTTGCGTTTAATTTTCTCCTTTTTTGCCTCTTGTTCCGCCTGAGGAGAGATGAACAAACATAAATTATGTATTTTTGATTCTGTTTACCATGATATCCTCGAGATTGGACCGTTTTCGTTTGTCGCCCGTCACAGCAAAGGATATGGGTGCAGCACCAGCAGCAGCAGACGAAGAAGGCGATGAGGACGACGAGGCTGCTGAGTCGTCCTCATCGAGGTCCAGGCCAACTGGCCTTGAGACAACAGCAGATGTGGCCTGTTGAAAAGAAACGGGGGGACGGAGAGCACCCGCGAGCGAAAAGCTAACCTTTTCATCGTCGTTCTCGCGCTTGAACTCTGTCACGACCACCTCCTTGACGGGGTTTGCCTCCTTGGAGCGCTCGATCTGCTTGTCCAGCTCGACACGTGCGCGTTCCGACTCGTCGAGCTGTGCCTTGAGCTCTCGTTCGATGGCCTCCTGCTTGGCGACGGCGATGGGATCGCGGTCAATGTACGTGATGAACCACCCCTTTTCCGTCTCCTCGGCGGTGACGATGCCCTGGCGACCCAGGTGCTGCACAAAGCCCGCCACAGTCGTCCAACGCGTCGCGTTCAAGTGCGTGTGGTTCTTGTCGCTGATAAAGTCCTGGTAGACACGATTGGCGAGCACACGCTTCGTTCCGTATCTGTGTGTGCTGTTCGGTTAGCACACAGGCACACAAACATCCTACCCTCGGCGCAGCAGACTGACAAACGCGCCCTGGAACTCGCGCGAGTACTGCTCGACGTACTGCCGCGAGTTGCCCACAAACAGCTGCATCTGCCGGTTGTGGCTCTCGCTCAGCAAGTGGTTGCGGAAGCCGGCCTCGTCGCGGCACTGCTTCTGGCACATCTCGCAGTACCATCGCAGCTTCTGCAGGCCCTTGGACTTGATCCGGTTCGAAATGGCCTTGGGCGTCAGGAAGCCGCCATCTTTTCCCATTATGTCTGGGTAAGAACGTGTGTAAAACTGTCGTCGTTCCTCCTCACACCTTTTGCACCACCAACTCAAACACCAGGTCGTCGACGTTGTACTACGAGGACAAGGGCGGCGGCAGCAGCAGCGGCAGGCGTCGCAGCCGCAGCCGTACACCGGAGCGAGGAGGCGACCGCGACCGTGACCGCGACCGCGACCGTGACCGTGGCGGCCGTGACCGTGAATACGGCCGCGACCGTGGTGGCCGTGACTATGACCGTGAGCGCGACCGACGCGGCGATCGAGACGGTGAGCGGTGGGACCGCGGCCGTGGGCAAGACAACGGCAGCACAGGTGGACAGCCATGGAATGGCGGCGGAGGCAGATAGTATGTTGCACGTGTGCTTTTCGCCAGTGAATTAATCCTCTATGATTGTCTAGCTTTAGCATGGGCGATCAGAGCAGCGACTTTTGGCTGAGGTAGGTTGGGACCATTTTTCAAATAATCTCTAATCTTTATGCCCCCCCGGAAATAGCCGTCAAAAACAGCGTGACGAAATGTCAAAGGTGTCGATTTGGTCCGCATCGCCCGAACGATCCCGGTCACCGTCCCCAGAGCCGGACAAGAAGCGAAAGTCCGAGTCGACGTCGTCGTCGTCCTCCTCAAGGAAGAAGAAGAAATCGTCGTCGTCCTCGTCGTCCAAGAAAAAGAAGCAACGCTCGCCATCACCGTCCTCCTCCTCGTCCTCTGATTCGGACAGTGACAGTGGCAGCGATTCATCCTCGCCCTCGTCGTCGTCGTCCTCGTCCTCGTCGGAGGACGAAGATGACAAGAAGAAGAAGAAGAAAAAGAAGGCGTCCAAGCAAAAGAAGGGCTCGGCAGAAATCGCAACGGTACCTAATCCTCCCTTGTCCCAAGAACTGGATGGCACTAGCATCAAGAGCCTCTTCCGCGAGAAGCTGCTGGGTAAGGTTATCCTTTTTTTTTCCTTCATTAAATTGTCTTGTTTTTTTGTTCAGATGACGACGACGACGCGATCGTTGGACCACAGCCCTTGCCCAAGCTGGACGAAGGGGCAGACAAGCAGCACGTCAGCTATGGTGGTGCCTTGCGCCCGGGTGAAGGTTCTGCGATGGCGGCGTACGTGCAGGACGGCAAGCGTATCCCTCGTCGTGGTGAAATCGGTCTCACGTCGGACCAGATCGAGAGCTTTGAGGGTGCAGGCTTTGTCATGAGCGGCAGCAGACACAAGCGAATGAACGCCGTCCGCATGCGCAAGGAGAACCAGGTCATCTCGGTTGAGGAGAAGCGTGCCCTCGCGCAGTTCAACTTTGAGCAAAAGTATTGTGAGCCCCAAAGAGGTTTTTTTTTTATATTAAAAAAAACTAATTATTTCGCAGGTCCAAAAAGGAAACCCAAATTATCGCCGGCTTCCGCGAACTCATCAAGCAGCAGCACGAAAAGGGCGCGGGCAGCGGCAACGACTCACAAGACGATTAAGAAAAAAGAAAAAAAAAAAAGGATTTCCTTTCTCAGTGTGTACATAATATAAAAAAAAAAAACAGTTTACAGTCATGATTTGTGATGGTCCAAAAGGTACTGGCGAGCTTGGTCTTCCGTGGCGTTGGGGTTGTCGAGTTGCCACTCGAGGAGCGACTGGAGAATCGGGCCGAGGACGGGGCCCTTTTGGAGGTTGAGGAGGACAGAGACTTGCTTTCCGTCGAGGATAGGCTTGAGGTCCCAGCATCCGACGAGCCCATCCTTCGTGACACGATCAATGACGCTTTGGATCCATGCTCCAGCGTTCACAAGCTGATCGGCTGGCATGTGCACGATTTCTGCAGTAACTGCATCGAGGTCGTTCAAAGATGCTAAAAGAACAACATGGACGTTCAAAAAGGTTGTTACTGAATGCCTTGCTGATACCTGTAGTGAGGTGGTGGTAGGAGTCGCCAAAGGGCGTGATCTTGACAGTGTTGGAGAGGTTATATGCGGCCGCAAAAACGACCGAGGGGATCCAGAGCTGCCCTGCCTTGCGGACGATGAGCCCAATCTCTCGACGGCTGAGCTTGGCGACAGCGGCGATGTCGGGCACTTTCTCCTGCCAATTAGCGGCGCAGTCATGCAGGAGACAGATGCTGGTTGCATCCTTGAGTGGCAGCTTGACGAGGTCGCGAATGATCATGCTCACGGTCGACACGGATTTGTTCTTCTTGTCGTTGTGCACCGCTCCAACAAAAGGGGCCAGAGCGCTCGCAAAAAATATCAACCGCTTCTCGTCGGCAGGCAGAGGGACAAGATCAAAGACGTGTGCAGCGATGAAGGAGCATGCGAGCGCCTTCACGGCCAGCTGTGGAGTCGCGATCGAATCCAAGGGCTGCTCCGGTGGCACAAACACGACGTCGTACAGGCCACACGCCACAATGATCGCGATTGCCGCGAGGGGGTCCCGCCCGTGCAACATCTTGTCGAGCTCGATGCCAAACCGTTCGCGGCTGACCTTTGTCCTGAGGGCCGTCTATGTTTTTTGGTCTTTCAGTTTTCTAGCGAACGCAACGCCGGCTTACACGGACGGCAGTGTCGCGCAGAGCCTGCTCTGTCTCTTGGTGGATCCTGAAGCCGAATCGGGTGGCAAAGCGGATGACCCGGAGAACCCGGAGAGGGTCGTCGGTGAACGTGGTGTGTGGTGGGAGCGGCGTGCGCACGAGCTTGTTCTTGAGATCGTCCAACCCCAAGCCCGTGAGATCTTCGACCCTGTCCTCGTTGATGTTGTAGAAGAGGGCATTAATGGTGATGTCGCGTCGCTCTGCGTCCTGCTTGGGCGTGCCAAACTGGACACCGGGGATGCGGCTGTCGATCTCGTATGTCTCTGATCGCAGGTTGACAAAGTCGATCGAGCGGCCACACAGCGTCATCGTGACCGTCTCCAGGTGCTTGGACTGGTCCGGGTTCTTCTTGATCACGCCCAGGTGCTTGAGTGTCTCGCCCTTGGTCTCCTTGAGGTACTCGGCCAGCTCGTCCGAGAACTGCACGCCCGTCTTGTCGTCGATCGCAATGTCGATGTCGTCAGACTCTAGTCCCAGCACCTACCGTGTTCCCCCCACCCACCCACGCACACAAAGCCCCCGTTTAGAAGGAAAACTACTGCGCATGGGGCCCGGCTTGCCTTGTCGCGCACCCATCCGCCAGCCACACGCAGTGTCGACTTGAGCTGACGCTGCTTGAGTACGTCCTTGAGCAGCCCAAACAGCTCGGCCTCGGTCTCGTTCAGGGTAAGCTGCGGGATCGACATCGTCCTCCTGCTTGTGGCGCAGTGTCGTCGCAACAAAGGGAGGCAAAAACGTTGGGCAAGACCTGGCAATCGACCCAGGGCGAGCATACAGCGCAAATATGGACGCGATGTTGGCCACTCGGGCTGGCCACGCACTTTGAACAAGCAGTGGCACGATGTGTTTGTTGGTCTCGTTGTTTGCTTGCGCCTGCCGTGGCTGTGTGTGTGCCTCACTGTGCTTTTTGTGTTTTTTCCCCCTTGAGTGCGCTCAGGCTAACTTTTTGTCAAACAACATAGGTTTGGACGCGACCAAAAAAAAAAAACATCCTCGTCCTTTGTCAATGACCAGCCAGCTGGACCAGTGGGTGGAGATCACCAGGTACGGGCAAACAGGCGTGCAACTGAGACGTAGAGCTAACCGATTCCCCCCCAAAAAAAATTTATTTGCAGTCAATGCAAGGTACCCTTTTTCTTCCCAACGTTCATGATTAGCAACAAACCAACCCCTCTAAAAATCATTTAAACCAAACAGTACCTGGCCGAGCCAGAGCTGCGAAAGCTGTGCGAATATGTGCGCGAGCTTCTGATCGAGGAGTCCAACGTGCAGAACGTCAAGGCGCCCGTCACCATCTGTGGCGACATTCACGGCCAGTTCTGGGACCTCAAGGAGCTCTTCCGCACCGGAGGGCCTGTCCCCGAGACGTCGTACATCTTTATGGTATGCTAGAGCTGCTGCTGCTTCTGCTGCCAGTGGTGGCATTGACTGTGCTGCTGCTGTGTAGGGCGACTTTGTCGACCGTGGATACTACAGTCTCGAGACGTTCACGTACCTCTTGGCCTTGAAGGCCCGCTACCCCGATCGTGTGACGCTGCTGCGCGGCAACCACGAGAGCAGACAAATCACCCAGGTCTACGGTTTCTATGGTACGGGCTTCAGGTCGTTTTTATTTATCTAAATTAATTGAAAAAGACGAGTGCTTGTCAAAGTACGGCAACGCCAACGCATGGAAGTACTGCTGCCAGGTGTTTGACTACCTCACCCTCGCTGCTCTTATCGATGGTCGCGTCCTCTGCGTCCACGGAGGTCTCTCGCCCGACGTGCGAACGCTCGATCAGATCCGAACGATCCAGCGCTGCCAAGAGGTTCCTCATGAGGGTGCCTTCTGCGGTATCAAGTGGAGAAATTAAACCCCCGTCACTCATCTAATTCTTCCATGTCTGTAGACCTCATGTGGTCCGACCCGGAGGAGATTGAAACATGGGCGGTGAGCCCTCGAGGCGCTGGCTGGCTCTTTGGAAGCAAGGTCACGTCAGAATTTACGCATGTCAACAACCTGACGCTCATTGCGCGAGCACATCAGCTTGTCCAGGAAGGGTATGCTTATTTTGTATTACGGGACTCGAACTAATTCTTCATGCAGGTACAAGTACATGTTCCCTGATGAAAATCTTGTCACGGTGTGGTCAGCACCCAACTACTGCTACCGCTGCGGCAACGTCGCATCCATCCTCAAGATCGACTCTAACCTCCAGTCCGAGTTTAAGATTTTTGACGCCGTACCAGAGTCCGAAAAGCTTGTACCACCGCGTCAGATCACCCCGTACTTTATCTAAAGAAGCCGAATGCCTCACCCAATGTAGGAGACCTGCATAAGTAAAGTGTTACTCTTTTTTTTAAAAAGAAATTAAAAAAATATCATACATAGTTTTTTGGGTTGTTGTTTCTTTCAACTTCTTTTTCGTTTCTACTCCTTCCCTCTTTCACGTAGTTTGTTTTTCACACAGCAACGCAAAATATTTTTTGTATTTTTACTGGCTGCCAAAATTTAAAAAAAAGGGGGGCATGATGGCATTCTTTTTTTATAATTAAAATCAGTTTGCAAGAGTGTACAATATTTAAAGCTTGGAGAGGTCCTAATAAAAAAAAAAAGAAAAGATGAAGAAAAAGTCGGATTAAGGTACGGGAGAATTATATCAATTATATTGCTGCGGTCTGAATGAGAGGGGAGCGCAAAGGCGGGGGTATTGAATTTAGGGGGTACTAAATTGGAGAGAGATTTCAATAGTGTCAATACGGAGAAGGAAAAAAAAAAAAAAAAAGGAAAGGGTCATTTGAGAAGGAAAAAAAAAAGCATATATATTTATGTATATAGTAAAGGGTTAAAAAGAGTACTCATGAACCAGGGCGAACGTTGCTCGCGATGCCGACACGCATCTGGGAGTAGGACGTTGGTGCGAGGGCAGTGAGCGTGAGCATAAAGTCGGCGACGTCGTTTACGCGGCAGATTGTCATGCCGTCGGTGCTGGGGGACCATGTGGGGAGGACGTCGACTGCCACCGAGTAGTGGATGTTTGAGCCGTTTGACATGCCGGCCTCGGAGAGCGACTTGGAGCGACCCTGACTCGCGATGACCAATGGGGTGCTGGGCGTGACGGGGGTTGAGGCGAGCGAAATATTTGGCGACGAGTTGGTTGTGGTCGTGAGGCTCGAGGGGACACGATGCCTTGTTGAGGTCGGGGCCAAAAGGATACTGCCGTGGATGTGATCGTCGGCCGAACAGTCGCAACTGGAGTCCTGGGCGCAAATTGATAGTTTAGAGGTGCTGAGGTCATCGCTGAAAGAATCTTGGATGATCGAGCTGGCGCGCTGTTGTGGCAAAATCGGCGAGGGGCCCTCGATCGTGACTGCTGATGGCTGCTGTTGCTGCTGCTGCTGCTGCTCCTCCTGGTGTAGTTGCTGCTGCTGTTTGTGGGCGGCCTGCAAGAGGAGGGGGAGCAGTTTGGGGGACGATGTGACGGTCGAGGTGGGTGATGAGTGCTCGCTAGAGGCGTTGACGAGGGCGACAATGTTTGTGACAGAGCTGTTTGGCGAGGCCGGCGCGCTAAGGGGCAGACTGTTGACCTTTGCGACGATGGGGGCCGCGCAAACGAGAGTCCAGTCGAGGTTGCAGCGGGCAAGGGCGGACCAGGCGGCGAGGTGCTCGACTGCCGCGTGATGGAATTTCGGGGAGAAGCCGGGCAATTGCATCATGAGTTTGTTTTTGGTGGCCTGGAGGACGCTCTCTCCGACGAGGGCGATCAGCCGCTGCCGCATGGCCCTTTGCCGGTTGGACCTCCTGAGCTCTTGCATGGTTGTGATGATGCGGTCGAGGCCCATGGCATGCCCACGGTCGGTTGAGAGCTTGAGCACGCTGGTGGAGTAGACCACGTCGACCTCGTAGATGACCTGGAGGGCCTCCTGCGACCACGGTAGTTCCGAGGTGACGATGCGAAGGCGGTCGGCGAGGAGGGCGCCTGCTGCTGCTCCTGTTTGAAGGAGGGGAAGGGCCAGAGAAACCGTGGTCGTCGTCGTCGTCGTCGTTAAAGCAGGAGACGGCGGCGGATGTTCCGAATCAATTGGCATGTGGTGGTGTTCTGGGGGTGACGCAGGCGCCAGTGGCGGCGACAGGGACGCTGTTGACCCCCTGCTGCCCGCTCGCTCGCGTTGCACCAGCCCCCGCAGCTGCTCAAAGGTGGGTCCCACAGGCAATGGTTTGAGCACGTTGATCCTCCGCTGCGCAGTCGCCCGCAGCGCGTTGGACTCTGAGCCGCGGACGACGGCGTACACGGTGTGCCCCTCGTGCAAGGCCTGCACCACGAGCTCTTGGCCGACGAGGCTGCCCGCTCCGAAGACGGCGACTTTCATCGCGGGTAAAGTTGTCTACGATAACGCACAAAAAAAAAAATAACGCACGTTGGTTTAAAAAAAAAAAGAGGACAGAGGGAAGGAACAAAACAGGCAGCCCTTTGTGTGCACAAAAAAAAAAAAAAAAAAAAAAGACAGACAAAGGCGAGAGGGGGTAAGGTAAACAATACTCACACACTGAACAAAACTGGAATAAAAAAAGGCGCTTGGAAATGAAGTAAGGAGGCGCGCCGCGTTGCTGCGGTTTCCGCAACACAGAGAAATGCCAATGACCGCAACGAAAAAAAACAACCTGGGCCGTGCCGCCCGCCCTTGGCAAAAAAGAGGGACGCGCCTGCCGGTGAGCGGGAAAGAGGAGGAGCAGCAGGACGGGTTCTGGCTCACCCCACCCGATATTAAAAATAAAAAAAGGGAAAAAAGGGTATAGGGGTCCGCGAAATTTCGAAACACGACCGGCCTCGGCCCGCCCGCGCTTTCTTTTTTGGTGCTACCAGTTACCAAGCAATCGCAAACCATGACACACCGCAATTCAAGCGTGGAATTGAGAGGACGGTGGGGGGGGGGGAGAGAGAGAGAGAGGAAAGGTAACGGGTGTGCGCAGTTTATGGAAGTTCAGCCATGTGATAAGGTCGTGGGCACGGAAGATGGTCAGGAAGAAAACAGTCGAAATAAGGTGAAATAAATCCGCCTTTCAAAAACTCCGAACACTTTCAAACTCCCCGCGGAACCCCTCCCCCCTCCACACACACGCGCACACACCAAGTGCTGCACTGTTTCCGCCCTCGTTTGCATGTAAATGTGCTGCTCTGTGCTCACGTCTGGCCCATAGAAAAGTGTTTCAAATGAATAGTGGAAGGTCGATCCCATCGCGTGAGGTGTTCATAAATTTCGCGTCACACAAAAATGGATTTCGATCGTGGTTTCACACAGGGTTTTCACAGTTTTGTGAGTTCGAGACAGAGGCCGTCTCCAGCAAAGACGTAGTCAAGGAGCTTGCGGACGCCGGCGGGGTCGCTGCCGTACTTGGTCTCGAGGTCGAGCAGCAACTGGTATCCGAGGACTCCGGCGGCGGCCACGGTGGGCTCGCGGAGGCTTTGGCGTGCAAATTCTTTTGGTTTTCGAAAACCAAATTGGTGAGAAAAAACAAACAAAAAAGCAGGCCGGGAAAAATGAAGTCATACCATCGGCAGGTCGTTCCGGCACCTCGCACGAGGCCATCAACTCTTGACGGAACTCGTCGGGGGAGACCATGCCCGTGTGCATCTTGATTTCGAGGATGGCGCGCGTGGCAATGACTTGGCGGCGGTGCACGGTCCGCTGGCGTTGGTACTCGTGCTCGGAGAAAAAGTTCTCGCGCGCCAACACGTCGGCTGAGTGTAAAGTTGATGGAAATTAGTTGTTTTACTGGCACCGCGAGCTAGGTACCGAGGTAGAGGACGCAGCCCTGCGCGAGGATCGAGGGAAGACCTTGCTCGGCAAAGAGACGCGGGCCAGCGTTCATGCGGACGGCGAGCTGGACAAACTCGCGCAGGGTTTCGTGGATGGCAATGACCGCAATGTCGCCGCTGTGGTACGATCGCAGGACCGACAGGCTCAGGTGCGCAGGAACAGCCGTAGCAATGTTGTTTAGGATGGCAGCCTCCTCGTCGATGAGCGATGCAAGCTTGGCGAGGGTAGAAAAGATGCCACTAACGAAAGAAAAAAAATTTTTTTTTCTTTCAATTTTTAATTTAAACCATGAATTGCTTACCCGGGCGACACCAAAGCACTCTTGGTGCGAGAGCTGACGTCCTTGAAGAGCTTTTCGACGTCCGAGTCGTTGGGGAGCTGGCCGAGGTGGTTGATTTCGGTGCTGGGAGCAACCGTCGTCGATCGCCTACGGCCAAACGAGAACGAACGGCTGTGCGTACCAAACGAGAACGAGCGACCGTGCTCGCGAGAAGGCGCAAGCAAGCTGTTGTCCATCAGGGTCGGGCTGGCCACGCCCGAGGGGGAACCAAGCGTCGGCGACGTCTCGTTGGACAGGGGGGCGTTGGCTGGTGGCGGCAGAGGAGGCGAGCCAGGGCCGATGACACTGCGACGACGAAGGTTGATCGAAAAGCTCTTGCCGCGGTTTGACGTTGGCGGGGATTGCGGTGAAGTCTTTTTTAAGGAAAGAGACAAACAGGAAACTGTATTAGAAGGAAAAAAAAGGAATGAAATAAGAAGATTGTACTTGGTTCGGAGAGGTCGCGCGGTTGGACATGATGATCGCCTGGAGCTCCTTCTTGGCAGACTTTTGGAGCGCTTCGGCCTTCATAAAGAGGTCCTCGACCGTGAGACCCTTCTGGAGATGCGACTTGACAAGCTCGACATAGATGTCCTGCCCGAGCCCGTAGGTTTTCACGGCCTTGGACTGGATGCTCGTGGAAAACTGGCCGAGGAGAGTAATCGCCTCTTGCGACGCGGCGCTGATTTGGCGCGACAGCTCGTCGAGGCGGTTGCTCTCATAGTCATGCTGGAACTTCTGCTTCATGGCGTCAAAGTACGATACGAGGCCTGCGTTTACACGTAGTTTAGAAAAATGACCAGACATGTTTAGTAGCTAGCTACCTTCAATGTAGACTACGGCGGTCTTGACAAGGTACGCAGGGGGCTTGTCCAGATTGGTGATGCCGTGCTTGAGACCGAGGACGAATTTCCTGAAGAAAAAAAAAATAAAATTTATTTTACACTTGAAAAACATGCAATTTTTTTTCGAGCGACATACTTTAACCTCGCCAACAGCGATTGCTCGGCACGTGGGATGTGGCCGAGCATGTTGGCCATGTATCGGATGCCGCGATAGCCGGGCGAGAGGTAAATAAAAGGGTCGGTCTTGGCCTCTTTCATCTGGTTCACTCGGAACAGACGCAGCTTGGCGTCACAGATGATAGCGGCAAGATCGGCGAGCTGGCTCTTGTCCAGGCGTGACTGGTCAAAGCCCACAAATTCCTCAATCACGCGCTTGAGGTGTGTCGCAATGCTCTCAATGTTTTGGATCGAGGTGATCGGGCCAAACGAATCGTACGCGCGGAGACCGAGCTCGGAGGCGCGTTCGGGGTGCAAATGATGCATGAGCTCAGTGTAGCGATGCGCCGCCTCGTTGAAGTGAGCCGAGCCGTTGACCAGGCTTGTGTTGGTCCTAAAAAGTATATGTATTAATACAAATAAAAAAGAATTCAAGTACTTGACGATTTTGGAAAACTCGCCGCCGTGTACGGGCTTGAGTTTCTACGCAACGCACTTTCGGGTTAATACGTGCACATGATAGTAAGAACGTGCCTGCAGAACGGCACCGATCGTGCTCAGGTCCTCCTCTGTGAGCTTCATCGAAAGCGCGCTGGGGAGGATCGAGTCGAGGTGCGACGAGTCGCGGCTGCCAAAGATGACGGCACCGACGTTTTGCTGCGAAAGAACCCACTTGACGGCAATCGCCGCAATCGTGGTCGAGTGTGCTGTGGCAACGGTCTTGAGTGCCGCAAGCAATTCCTTTTTGATACAAATTTTATTTTAGAATGGAAAGGTCACTGTCATCGTCCAAAGGTATACCTGGAAGAGAGTCCATCCGCCAGAAGCATCGATAATGGGCTTGTACAACACGAGAGAATGGTTTGTGAGAGCGGCGGTCGATGGCTCGGGCTGGTTGAGCCACTTGTCCGTGACAAAGCCACCGGCCAGGGTGCCGTAGGCGAGGATCTGGATGTGGTTTTCGGCGCAGAGCTCGGTGAACTTTCCCTTGGGTCGCTGGTCGAGCAGCGAGTACTGGACCTGTGGGGCGGTGGGAACAGTGGTTATTAAACACAAGAAGAAGAAAAAGAAAGGGAAAAAAAAAAAAAATAGAAATCAATGTACCTGGCAAGTCGAAACGGGCACGCCCGCATCGAGGACCTCTTGAAGATGGGCAGCATCAAAGTCGGTCAAGCCCACATGTCGCAAGAGTCCCTCCTTTTGCAGTGTCACGAGGTGCTGTGCGGTCGCCACATAGCTACCAAAGCGAAAAATAATCAGCAGCATTTGGAGTCGTCGTAGTGCAACATACTTTTTCACGCCAAAGTCCCACCACTGGAGCTCGACAAGATCGAGGCGGTCGACATTGAGACGGTTGAGCGAGCGCAGGAGCGACTGGCGAACATACGCCAGGTCCACGGAAGCAAGCACATCGAGGTCGGGGCTAAACTTGGAGTGGACCTGCACCTTGGCCTCTCCACCGCTGACCTCGACGCCCTCGCGGTAGGTACGAATGCACTTGCCGAGGGTTTCCTCGATGCCGGCAAAGGTGTCGCCAGTGTCGTAAGTGGTAATGCCTTTGTCCTGGAAACGAGCAAAGTCCTCGTTGATCGCGTCCATGCCATGCTGGCCATCGGACAGCGGCTTGAGTTGGTGGCCCTTGGACAGCTGCCAGCATCCTGGAAGGCAACATGTGTGAAAACTGATTTGACAGAAAGCGCAAAAAGGGGGGGGTACCGCGGATGATCTTGGAAAAGATGTAGCCGTCGGGCAGGATGGTCTGGGCCTGTCCCGTGGGCATGAACGAGAGCGACGGGATCGAGTGGCGTTTGTGGCCGAGCTTGCGCGCCAAGTAGGTTTCGTGGACCTTGGCGATGCGTCCAATGTAGTCTTGGGTCTTGTACTTGAGCGCGGTGCGAATGAGGTCGAGCGCCTTTGTGGTGGTTACGTCAAAAAACGCTTATCTAACAGGTCATTGTTTCCAAATACCTTGCCGTTCTCACGGATGGCCTCATTGTAACACCCAGTGTAGTAGTAGGCATAGAACAGGCTGCTCTCCTTTCCTGGGCCGGCCGCGACGGCTACGTAGTTTATGTCAGTGCACAGGCGACCAGGAAAATACAACCACGCACCTTCGGCTGCAGCGACAACGGCCTCTTCGTTGCCTGTGCCCTCAAACAGCGCGAGGATCTGCTTCATCGGCACCTTGTCATCGCTCTTCTTTGGCTGCACAAACTCCTTGCGTGCCACCTCTGCCGACGAGGCCTGCGCAGCGCACAGGAAGCGCCAGACCGTCTCCTCTGCCTCGTGTCCCTTCTCAAACTGCTTGATGCCGTCCACGTACTTGCCTATTTGGGGTGCGCTTGTTCAGACCCCTGCCACGTCGCCAGCAGTGCCTTTTACCTGAGAAGTAGAGCGAGACGCCGCGTTGCCACAGGTAGGCCTCCTTGGCGGGGTCCATCTTGAGCACCTATAAATAAAACACGAGGTGGAAATTTTAACCGCCTTTTGTGCTGTGCGCTTTTTCTTCTACGATACCTCGTTAAAGGCCTCGACTGCCTCCTCGAAGCGGCCCTTGATCAGGAGCTCCGAGCCCTGCAAGAGACAAGGGGGGGGGGGGGGGACGTTTCCGTTAGCACATAAACTAGGGGCTGACAACAACGTCATGTGTGATTCGTTCTAATGATTGCGCTGATTCCTGTCGCTCCCCTCCGCGCGCCCACACCTGCACCCACGCCACGCCACCCCTCCACCCCCCACATCGCAATATACCTGGTTCATAAGAGCGTCTGCCATTGAGCCGCTGCGACCAAGTCGTGTAAAAATAACTGAGCTCCAACCCAGGGATGCTCACTGTGTGAATATGGCGTGCTGCCACCGACCGCGGACGATATTGTCGTGCCGCGCGGATGAGAGCGATCCGAGTTACGAGTTTGACAAGCCGCTCGGATTTTAAGAAGCATCATATTTTATTTTCAACTGCTCAGGTATATCCTGCTCGAGATGTCCTCGACGATCCAGTCAACGCCAGGCAGGAGGTTGAGACCAGTGATGGCACTGCATGGGAGGACGGTCCAATGGTGTGTCTTGATGCAGTCTAGGTCGAGTGCCTTGATCGATAAAATTAATTTATTTTTTTTTTCAAAAAAAATTTTAAAGATGATTTTAATTTGCGAGCTTACCTGGCTGATCGTATCGAGACTGACTGCTCCTTGGACATCCTGCTTGTTTGCAAACACGAGCAGTGATGCACCGGCTAGCCTCTGCAAACAAGGAATATGGGGAAAATATTTTTTAAGATTACTAAAACGCACCTCCTCCATCAAAAGCGAGTGCAGCTCCTGCTTGCAGTCGTTGAGACGAGATGTGTCGGTTGAATCCACCACCCATACGAGCCCATCCGTCTGCTCAAAGTAGTTGCGCCAGTACGAGCGGATGGATTTCTGGCCGCCCACATCCCAGATGTTTAGCTTGTACCTGCAATTGACAGTGCGCTCTGGTCAGCAGCATCCTAAACAAAAGCGTGCGTGGCGTACTCGCGATGCTCGATCGTCTTTATGTTGAATCCCAGCGTTGGCGCAATCTCGTCCACATTCTCACCGTTTATTCTCTTCAAGATGGTCGTCTTGCCCGCATTGTCCAGCCCACTGCCCCCCCCCAAAAAAAAATACATTCAGCAGTGGCCTCGTTGTGGCGAGGACGTACAGCATCAGCAGCCGCATCTCCTTCTCCTTTTGCCGCAGCTTTTTCAGGATGGTTTGGAGGCCCATGGTAGGGATACTTGATGAAATGGATGACAGTTTTTTTCTGGCAGAATGGAAGGAGCGAGGACCGAGGCCGAGATGGAGGCGCAGCTGAGCCTCTTTGACGAGTCCATCCACACGGTAGCGGATCCCACCCTCCCCCTATTGTTTGGTGTTAAATAAAAGGACATCGTTTAATATACAGATGCTGGAAGCGCGAGCTAGGACGGCATTGCTGTTTGAAAACATCATCAAGGCAACGCGTATGTCTCTCTCGTAGCCGCCTGTTTTGGGTGTTTTGCTGATCGTGGAAAGGAAAATAAACAGAGGCAGGGAAGTCGCCCGCAGAGGCCTACGCCACCGACATCAAGCAGCTCCAGGCGAGTCATCAGCAAATACGGGCTCTCGCGGTCAAGCTGGACGACTTTGGCGCGGGCATCACCGTGACCGATCAACTGTACATCCCATGTGTTTTTTGTTCCCCCCTCCCCCCCGGTAACACTCGCACAAACGACAGAAAGAACGAGATCAACGCCGCCGTCAACCCGGTCGCGATGGAGACGCTGCAGCAGATCAAGCGGCAACGGACAGACGCAGTCGACGTGGCCAAGTCGTCGGCCAAGTTCCTGGGCTCGATGTCGTCGCCGCTGACGACCGCCATCGTCAACTCGCAGCTGACGTCGGCGCCCACCGAGATGATTGTCGACAGCAACGCCGTCATCGACGCCGTGCGCGTCTGCAACAAGCACACGGGTGTGACACTGAGCCAAGTGCAGGTCCAATCCACCAACTCGTCTGTTCTGATCGCCATCGTGATCCAAATCAGCAGCGTCCTCCGGGCCGTCATCCCCGTGCGAGCTGCCGATGTCGGACGCCTTGCAGGCTGGATCCTGGATGATCTGGTCGTGTTTGGGCCAGCCGAAAAGGTTTCGCATGAGCTTTTTCTTTTGTCGCAGCGCGTGTGCTCAACTGTTTGCAAACTAGAACAAGCAGGCACACGAACTCTCTGACCACCTTGTCTATCAAAGACTGACGGTGACCACGAGCACCTACTTTCACGAGCTCAAGCTCGCGACCAGTCCCACCGAGTTCCTTCCAAAGCTGATTGTGCGTGGCTCTGTTTCCCTTTTGGTGTGATTTTTAGTTCTTGCATGCAGGCTTGGCTCGCGTCCTATCGCGACCTGTTCTCTGCGCCGTGTGAATCATGCAAGCTCCTGCTCAGCTACGACTCGCAAAAGCACAAGTTTTTGCCGCCGCTCCACCGAGTCTTCCACTCGCAAACTGGCAAGTTCCAGCCGATTCACTCAAAGTGCCACACGTAGATATGTTAATGCCAAGATATATTATACAGCAAAGAGGGGGGGGGAGACTTTGTCGATAGCCTCTACGCCATATAGAGGTACTCATCGTGGTTGTTTTCGTCCCGCTCGACGTAGGCCTTCTCGATCAGGCCCTCGATAACCTTTTTGATCATGGGGATGGACGGGGCAAAGCGCGACGAGGCCTCGCGGATGGTCTGCTCCACCAGCTGGTTGTGGCCGAGGTGCTTGCGTGTCTTCATGATACGGACGATCAGAGCCTGTAAGTACAGAAGGCGGTCGACGTCGACCTGCTTGTGCGTCTGTTGAATCTCCTCCTTGGTTTCACCCAGCACCGCCCCCGTGACCTTGATCTTGGTTCGCTTGCTGCAACAGCACGTCAAAATATTGAACAAATAGGAGCAGGTATACTTGGAAAAGTCCATGTTGAGTTTGACCACGCTTGTGGCGCTGAGATCGCTGTCAGACACCAGGAAGAGCTTGATCTCGAGGAACGACTTTATAATGCGTACGAGCTCCACCTCTGCGAGCTGCGTCTGCTGCACGAGCTCGCCCAAGGTAAACGACACACCCTGGTTGAAGCACAAAAGGACGCACGTCTGGAAGTACGACAGCTGCAACTCGTAGCGCTTCTTGAGGTAATTGACTTTGACGTCCCCACGGGACAAATGGTAGAGCCACGTCAGCTTACGTCCGTTGAACCTTTTGTTGTAAAACTGCTGGAAGGCTGTGATTGATCTCTCGAGCTTGATAAAAATTTTTTAAGAAAGACGGAAAACAAAAAACAAAACAAAAACAAAACAATTACCTCGATAGGAACGATCTGCCCTGTGATGGAGGACTGGGTCAGTGGCCACGCACCAGCCGTCAGTACAATCACGTTGAGCTCCGCTAAGCCGGAAAAAAAAAATGTAAATATTGACGCTTGCATGCCCTTACGTTCATTCTTGTTTTCAATCGTCCCGCGAAAGTTCTCGACCAGCTCCTTGCTGATATTTACATCGGTAAACATGCGCTGCAGTTTGGTGGTGTATTCTATTCCGCAGGCACTCTTTTGGCCAAGATTCAGTAGAGATCCATCGTACGAATAGGTACCTTTAGTTTGGCAATCATGTTGGATTCGGCTTCGTCCGAGGCTGAACTGGCAAAGATGAGGCGACGGGCCATGAGTCGCGAGTAGAATTTTTGGAAGAGGTCCTTGTCATCGACGTATTTGAACAAGAGGATCTGCAGGAGATTCGTGTTTGTACTTTGGGGGAAGGAAACAACAACAACAACATACGCCTTTATTGAGCTTCTCGTCCTGCTCCAAGTCGGTTATTGTTTTTACGCTCTTCTTGAGGACGACATCGCAGTAACGCGCAATCAACTCGGCGCCCTTGACGCTCGGGTGCCGTTTCGCGTCGTTGACGATAATTCGGAACGCCATGTCGATCGACGCAGTGAACATGTGGTCGCCACGGACCGCCTTGTCGACCATGCCCGTAAAGTTGCCGTGCACCTTCAATAGTGCGTTGACGTACTCTTCCGGTTCCTGCAATAAAATGGAGCTGTCAAGTAGAGCACAGTTTGCGTGCTCCCTACCTTTACGGCTTGCTCACCAAGGCTCTCGACCGCCTTCAAACCAATCTCAACGACATAGTCTTCGATGACCTTGAGCATGGGCTTGAACACGTCGGGGATGCGAGAGAGTAACTGGTACATCCTTGACAAGTCTAAGATCCGCAGTTTAGAGTCACCGAATGCCACCAAACGAATAAAAATCGTACCCTCGGTCAACTCGTTCTCGACGAGACGGCGGCACTCGGTGTAGAAACGCTCGGTGTGCTTTGCAATCATCTGCTGTTCGCACTCGCTCACTACCTTGTTTTGCACACTCGAGTCGGTCGAGAGGACTGCACCCCACCCGTTTGCTCGTGTGGACTCTTCTGTGAGGAATTTGTCAACCTATCGTCAAGCGGTGGCAGTTAATACAGAGCAAAAAGAAAGGGGGGAACCTTGCGCATGTAGTCCGACATTGACAGAGTCGAGATCAGGTTGGCCGCCTCACGTGAATAGTACGTCCTGGTGAACGCGACCAACGGCTGCTCAAACTCGCTCTCAAACACCGTTGCCTTGCCCTGGGGTCCAAACTCGCTCACCGAGCCTAATTTTCGTGCGTTTTTTTTTTTTTTGAATCATCGTGGTACAGTAATGGGAGCATACTGAGCGACTGCACGACCTTGGCGACGGCAGACATGTCGGCCCGCTCGCCGTCACGATCACGTCGGATCTCCTCAAAGACCTGGTACATGATGCGGTTGCTGTGCTTCTCTTTGACCTCGTCGATCATGTGGACTTTCCATAGGTGCATTGCGGCCTGTGCGCAAACAAGACGAGTGTCAGTGGCTTAGCATTTGAGCAAAACGAACCGCAAAGACAGTGACGTTCTTGACCTGCAGCTGCGACCGCAGTGGTTCGCCCTTCCCGGGAGCCTCGAGCCGCTTGTTGAGGTACCTGCACACCTCGTCAATGCAGGTGGCACCTAGCTTGAACCGGTCCCAGTGCTGGCCATAGAAGACGAGGACGTTGTCGTGGCTGAGCATCAACTGTGTGTGCGCGTAGTGTTCAAACGTCAGTCGTCAGTTTGGGCTTTGTTTGTACAGTGCGCGTGGCCTCAACATGCTCTTGGAAGAGGTTTTGCAGCTCGGCAAACAGGTTGTCGTCAAATGGCGTGGGCAGGGCGTTGCAAACGTCGTACACGTCGCTGTTTTACATGGGGGGGTCCATGAGAGTGATTGTCAGCGCCACAGTGGCAAGCCTCCACCCCCCCCCCTAAAAAGTAACGTACGCAAGCAAGGTGCTAGCGGTCGCGTGGAACTCGGTCAGGCTCAGCAGCTTGGAGAAGCTGTCGCGCAGCAGGGCCCAGCGCTTCTTGAACACCACCTTCTTTGGTCGCAGCATCCGCGCTGTCGGTTGTCGCAGGCAAAACAAAAGTGTGCCCACGTGGATGGCGCAGTTTGCCACTCCCTCGCCATCCCAAATGCAGACGCAGGTCAGGCAGCTCTACAAGACGGTACATGCTGATGCTTCGATGCATTCGCTCGTGCTGCTGTTTGCTTTCGCTGTCTAACAACAAGTGCAGCTGCTTTGGATGGGACGGGACTACCCACAGGGCTACGATCACTTCAAGACACGACTGCATGCAGCGTTCGTCAAGAAGCGCGACCTGACGGACCCGCTGCAGATCCAGCAGGCCATCCAGCAGGGAAACTACATCGTCAAGGAGCTGGAAGCGTTGTATTTTTTGAGCAAGTACCGCGAGCTCAAGAGGCGATACGACACGTCCCCCGACAATGCATTCATGTACGTTTACCTGTTCCTTCGTTTGATCCAATCGAGGGCGCTGTGCAGGATGGAAGTCATGGAAAGCAAGCTGGCCAAGCTTTCGACCGCTGATCCCCAAAGATGAGACTGTGTGAAAAGAGTTTTTTGTTGTTGTTGTTGAATGTATTGACCCAATCAAAAAGGATGTGCGTATTACATGCTATGCTATGCTACACTGTTTTGCTCGAATCGCCGATAGTGTACTTGCCGTAGTCCTTCTCGGGGTCGTACACCTCCCATCGGCTCGCAGGGAAGATGTGCTTGTTTCGTTCGTACCATCGGCGCTCGCAGACCTTGCCGGCGTGAGACTCGTCGCGCTCGACGCGGGCGTCCGCCACGAGACGAATGTCCTCGTGCACGTCAAAGTGGAAGAGGGGGCCAGACTTGCCTCGCGTCTACGCGCAAACAAATCAATATAAGACCGAGACCGTTGAACCGCGTACCTTGTTGACGATAAAGTCGTAAAACGTGTAGTAATGCGGGATGATCAAGTCCTCCTTGATGTAGATCAGGTTGTCGACAGAGCCGTTCTTAATCTCGGGGAACTGCTGCCTGAAAAAGATGATAAATTATTTCAGCACCCCCTGCCGGCTTCCTTACTTTGCGCGGTCCAAAAACGTCGCGATCGTCTCGCCCTTGCGACAGCGAACCGACGCACGGTGGCCAGACCCGTCCCAGAACGAAAACGTGACCTCGATCTCGTCCTGCTTGATCTGCTCCTGCTTGTCGCGCCATTCGAGCGCCAACCTCTCGCGCTCGCGCTGTTCTTCCAGCTCGCGGTCGCGGTCAGGCAGGAAGCTCGTGTCCACGTTCGGGTTCTTGCCGACCTTGAACTTTTTCGCTGGCGGCTCGTCGCCACCACTGCCGGTCGATCCCTCCTGCTGCTCCTCGTCATCCATGCTGAACGAGAGCGCCTTCTTCTGCGCGGTTGTCTTCTTGGCCAGGCCAGCCTTCTTCCGCTCTGCTGCTGCCGCCGCCGCCGCCGCCTGCTCCTGTGCTGCACGCTCCGTCTGCCCCGCGATCTCTGCCGCTCTCCGCGCCTCCAGGTCGCGCTGCTTGGCCTGGAAGTCCTTGAGCGACACGAGGCCGACCGTGTCCTTGGCCAGTGCCGTGGCCAAGTCGTCCGTCTGCACCGTGAAGCGGTCGTTGCCCACGCTCACCGACGTGTCCTTGATGATCTTCTCCTTCATCCGCTCAATCTCCTCGCGCTGCTTGTCGCGCTGCTTCTGCAGCTCCTGTTGCCGTCGCCCCTCGCTCTTGGAGTCAACGCCAGACATGCTGCTGGGGGACACACTTTATCAAAAATCATGGCCTCGCTTCTTCGGTCGAGTATGAGAGAGGGACAGCGTGAGGGAAGG
>Ga0302233_10000697_pt1 | contig 26220 bp, 31 predicted proteins | sample II_Palsa_N3_1_FD_193516 | JGI IMG/M metagenome (GOLD analysis project Ga0302233, IMG submission 193516) | Peat permafrost microbial communities from Stordalen Mire near Abisko, Sweden - II_Palsa_N3_1 | ecosystem: Environmental > Terrestrial > Soil > Palsa > Peat permafrost | place: Sweden... | reverse complement strand
AAAAAAAAAAAAAAAAAAAATACAAAAGAAAAAGAGAGAAAGAAAAAAAAACTCATGGTAAAAAACAATAGGCAAAACTACGCTGTCCCGCTTTGTCGCGTGGCTCAACGGCCTCTCGGTCTACCAGATCAAGGTCCACAATGGCTACACGATGGACGACTTTGACGACGACCTGCGTGATCTCCTGCGCCGTGCCGGCACGCGCGGCGAGAAGATTGCCTTTATCCTGGACGAGAGCAACATCCTTGACGCTGGCTTCCTCGAGCGCATGAACACGCTCCTGGCAAACGGCGAGGTTCCCGGCCTGTTTGACGGCGACGAACACAGCGCGCTCATGACCCAGTGCAAGGAGGGCGCTCAGCGCGACGGCCTGATGCTCGACTCGCCCGACGAGCTGTACAAGTGGTTCACGGCGCAGGTCATGCGCAACCTCCACGTCGTCTTCACGATGAACCCGCCCGAAGGCGGTCTCGGTGGCCGTGCTGCCACGTCGCCCGCTCTGTTCAACCGCTGCGTGCTCGATTGGTTTGGCGACTGGTCTCTGCAGGCCTACTTCCAGGTGGGCAAGGAGTTTACCGACAAGCTCGACTTGGACGTGGCCACGTACAAGGTGCCCGATTACTTCCCCGCGGCCTACCCGGATCTGACCGTGCCGCCCTCGCACCGCGATGCCATTGTCAACGCGTTTGTGTACATCCACAAGTCGCTCGAGGACGTGAACGCGCGCGTGGCCAAGCGCCAGGGTCGTGCCAGCCACATTACCCCGCGCCACTACCTAGACTTTATCCAGCACTATGTCCGCCTGTTCCAGAACAAGCGCGAGCAGCTCGAGGAGCAGCAGCTGCACCTGAACGTGGGTCTGAAGAAGCTGCGAGACACGTTTGAGGACGTGGAGAAGCTGCAAAAGTCGCTCGCGATCAAAAACGTCGAGCTCGAGAAGAAAAACACCGAGGCCAACAACAAGCTGCGCAGCATGGTCCAGGAGCAGCAGGAGGCCGAGAGCCGCAAGAAGGCCTCGGAGACGCTGCAGGAGGCCGTGGCCAAGCAGACCGCCGCGATCAACGAGCGCAAAAAGGTGGTCGAAATCGACCTGGCCAAGGCCGAGCCGGCCGTGCGCGAGGCCGAGCAGTCGGTCAAGAACATCAAGTCGCAGCACCTGGTCGAGGTGCGTGGCCTGGCCAACCCGCCCGCACTCGTGAAACTCGCGCTGGAGAGTGTGTGTGTGCTCCTGGGCGAGAAGGTCGACTCGTGGAAGACGATCCAGGGCATCCTGCGCCGCAACGACTTTATCCAGTCGATCGTCAACTATGACACGGACGCCAACATGACCGAGGGCATGCGCCGCGAGATCAACAAGAACTTTTTGAGCAACCCCGACTACACGTTTGAAAAGGTCGACCGCGCGTCCAAGGCGTGCGGCCCGCTCGTGCAGTGGGTGATTGCGCAGGTGTCGTTCTCAGAGATCCTCCATCGCGTCGAGCCCCTGCGCAACGAGGTGCTCTCGCTGGAGAAGGAGGCGGCCGAGACGCGCCTCAAGGCTGAGGAGCTCGTGAGCATGATCAACGAGCTCGAGTCATCGATCGCGCGCTACAAGGACGAGTACGCCGTGCTCATCGCCGAGACGCAGCAGCTCAAGTCTGAGATGGAGACGGTCAAGACCAAGGTCGAGCGCGCGACCAAGCTCCTCGGTTCGCTTTCGAGCGAGCGGGACCGCTGGAGCACGACGTCGGCGACCTTTGAGGCGCAGATGGGCACGATCGTGGGCGATGTGCTGATCTCGGCTGCGTTCCTGGCCTACGCCGGCTACTATGACCAGCAGTACCGCCAGATGCTCCTGCACCGCTGGACCGCGCACCTGCAGGCGGCCAACGTGCAGCTCAAGGGCGACCTGTCGATCACCGAGTACCTCTCGACCGCCGACGAGCGCCTGGCGTGGCAGTCCAACGCGCTGCCCGTGGACGACCTCGCGACGGAGAACGCGATCCTGCTCAAGCGCTTCAACCGGTACCCGCTGATCATCGACCCGTCGGGCCAGGCCACGGCCTTCCTCATGAACGAGTTTAAGGAGCGCAAGATCACGCGCACGTCGTTCCTGGACAAGGCGTTCCTCAAGACGCTCGAGTCGGCGCTGCGCTTTGGCAACCCTCTGTTGGTGGAGGACGTGGAGGCGCTCGACCCGATCCTCAACCCGCTGCTCAATCGCGAACTGCGCAAGACTGGTGGCCGTGTGCTCGTCCGCCTGGGCGCGCAGGACATTGACTTTTCGCCCGCCTTTACGCTCTTCCTCACGACGCGTGACTCGACGGCGTCCTTCCCGCCGGATCTGTGCTCGCGCGTGACCTTTGTCAACTTTACGGTGACGCGTGCGTCGCTGCAGTCGCAGTGCCTCAACCAGGTGCTCAAGGCCGAGCGCCCCGACACGGACCAGCAGCGCACCGACCTCCTGCGCGCCCAGGGCGAGTTCCAGCTGCGCCTGCGCCAGCTCGAAAAGTCGCTTCTGGACGCGCTCAACGCCTCGCAAGGCAACCTGCTGGAGAACGACGCCGTCATCGCAACGCTCGAGACGCTCAAGCGCGAGGCGGCCGACATTGCCGAGCGCATGGCCGCCACCGAGTCTGTCGCGGCCGCCGTCAACACGGTCACGCTGCAGTACACGCCCCTGGCCGCCGCCTGCTCGGCCGTGTACTTTGTCATGGAGGCGCTCAACCAGCTGCACCCCTTCTACCAGTACTCGCTCGATTTCTTCTACAGCATCTTTGAGTACGTCCTGCACAAGAATCCGGCCCTCCAGGGCGTCAAGGACGCGGCACAGCGCCTCCACATCCTCAACTCGGACCTGTTTGCCGTGGCCTTCAAGCGCATCTCGCGCGGACTGCTGCACGAGGACCACATCACCCTGGCCCTGCTCCTCGCCCAGATCTACACGGCCGAGAACCACGCCGACAAGCCCAGCGACGCCGAGTGGGACTACTGGCTCTCGGCCGCTGCCACCGCCGCCGCCGCCGGGTCGTCTGCCTCCTCCGCGATCCTCCCCAGCGGCCACCCGCTCGCCGCCGTCCTCGACGAGGAGACCAAGGAGCGTCTGGCCGGGGCCGTGCGCCTGCCCCTGTTTGCCAACAGCCTCGTGCCCCACCTCACTGCCAACGCGGACGAGTGGAAGGCGTTCCTCTCGTCTGCCGCGCCCGAGCTCGCGGTGCCGCAGTGCTTTGAGTCTGCCGATCACGGCAAGGACACGGTCGTCAACACGTTCCGCCGCGCGCTCGTGGTCAAGCTGTTCCGCCCCGATCGTGTCGTGCCGGCCGCGTCGCTGCTCGCCGAGGCCGTGTTTGGCAAGGGTGTGATGGCCGTGGTGCCTTCGGACGTGGCGCAGCTCAAGGCTGTCGTGCTTGGCGGCGAGATCCAGTCCAACACGCCGCTGGCGCTGTGCTCCGTGCCCGGCCTGGACGCCTCGTCGACGGTGGACGCGCTCGCCCGCGAGCACAACCACCAGCGGATGATCTCTGTGGCCATCGGCTCGGCCGAGGGTTTCGCGCTTGCGGACCAGGCCATCTCTGAGGCGTCCAAGAGCGGCGTGTGGGTGCTGCTGAAGAACGTGCACCTGGCGCCGTCGTGGCTCGTCCAGCTGGAGAAGAAGCTGCACGCGCTCAAGGCGCACCCCAACTTCCGTCTCTTCATGACGATGGAGATCAACCCCGCCGTGCCGGCCTCGGTGCTGCGTCTCTCGCGCATGTTTGTGTACGAGCGTGCGCCCGGCCTCAAGGCCAACTTGCTCGAGTCGATCAGCTCGATCCCCAAGGAGGACGCCGAGCGTGCCCCCGTCGAGCGCTCGCGCCTGCTCTTCCTCGTGTCGTGGCTGCACGGTGTGTTGCAGGAGCGTCTGCGCTACGCCCCGCTCGGCTGGACCAAGGTGTACGAGTTTAACGACGCCGACCGCCGCTGCGCCATCGATGTCATCAACGCATGGGTGGACCAGGCCGCCGGCGGCAACCAGAGCCGCAGCAACATTGCGCCCGAGAAGATCCCGTGGGACGCCATCAAGACGCTCCTCTCCCAGTCCATCTACGGAGGCCGCATCGACAATGAGTTTGACCAGCGCACGCTCGACTCGTTCGTCTCGACGCTCTTCACCCCCAAGGCCTTTGACGGCAACTTTGCCCTCGTGCCCGCCCAGCCCTCCGCTGAGGAGGACGGCTCTGCCAGCGAGGCGGTCACCATCCCCGAGGGCACCACGCTCGCGCACTTTGCAAAGTGGATCCAGACGCTGCCCGACCGCCAGTCGCCCGCGTGGCTCGGCCTCCCCGCCAACGCCGAAAAGGTCCTGCTGACATCCCAGGGCTCTGCGCTCCTGAGCAAGCTCGGCACGATGAAGAGCCTCTCTGCCGACGAGGAGGACACGGTCGCCGCCCCCACCCCCGCCAGCAGCAAAAAGGGCAAGGGTGCTGCCGCCGCTGCCGTTTCCGCGCCCATCGCCAGCGATGGCGCCAGCACCCAGCCGGCCTGGATGGTCGCGCTCGCTGCCACTGCGGCCGAGTACCTCAACTCGCTGCCCGACAAGATGTCGACGCTGCCGACGACGGTCGAGACCATGCGCAACCCGATCACGCGAGTGTTTGCGCGCGAGACGTCGAGCGGTGCGTCGCTGCTCAAGAAGATCCGCCGTGACCTCAAGGACCTGCAGTCCTGCTGCCAGGGCACGCTCAAGCAGACCAACCACCTGCGCGCGCTCATGAACGACGTGAACAAGGGCATCATCCCCAAGCACTGGCGCACGTACAAGGTCCCCAACGGCGTGCCGCTGTCCCAGTGGGTCGTCGACTTTGCGCAGCGCATCAAGCAGCTCGAGTCGATCGCGTCGGCGTCCAACCAGGCGCCCCCGGCCTCCCTGTGGCTCGGCGGCCTGCTCGCGCCCGAGGCCTACATCACGGCGACGCGCCAGTCGGTTGCGCAGGCCAACATGTGGTCGCTCGAGGAGCTCTCGCTGAGCATCGACATTGCCAAGAACGACCAGCCCGAGAAGGACACGTTCCTGCTCACGGGCCTGCGCCTCGAGGGTGCCTCGTGGACCACCGCAGAGAGCCCGATCGAGCCATCCGAGGCCATGACGACTCGCCTGCCCACGATCCGACTGCGCTGGACCCGCTCCAAGACGCCCACAGGCGACGGCGTCATCCTACCCGTGTACCTCAACGCCGCGCGCGCCCAGCTGCTCTTCAACGTCACGCTGCCCGTCAAGGGACTGGACGGCAAGGGTGCGTACCAGCGCGGCCTCGCCATCGTGTCGTCGCCCCTCAAGGGTGTCTAAAACCCCAGATTTGTGTTGTTTTGTTGTTTTGAAGAAAGTTTCTCTGACCTAAGAGGTTCATCACGGAGGACAAAGAGGACTACCTGTACACATGGAGTCCCGACGAAAACAGCAAACACCGCTTTCCCGTCGTGACAAACGTTTCTTGGGGGCAAGATATTCTCGCCGTCACAAGCAAGGCCGTATGGCGCAATTGGATAGCGTGTCTGACTACGATAAATAGTACGACATCAGGAGGTTCTGTGTTCGAATCACAGTACGGTCAACAAAGCTTTATTTTTTTTTTCTTTTGAAAACTTTCGTCATGGCACTTGTCGTTCAGGCGCGGATGTTTGTGCTGTTGGCATTCGCGTGCTTGACATGCCTAGTGCTCTGGCCGACGAGCAGCAGCAAGGCACGCCCGCGGCGGCCTGCTCTGGAGGAGGAGCTGCTGCCGACGGGCGGCGACGACTCTGAGCCGCTACAACAGCAGGTTGCAAACCCAATGGTGCAGGTCGACTTGCATGTCATGTCAATGTGCCCGGATGCAGCCTTTTGCGAGGACTACTTTACGAGTGTGCTGGAAAAGGTGAGCGACATTGCCGTGCTCACGACGCAGTACATCGCTCAAGTACGTTGTTTTTTTTTGTTTTTGTTTTTTGTTTTTTGGCTCGATGTTTGTTGGAGTAAAGTGTCCGTGTGCAGGAAAACCACGACATGGGCATCGCGTGCATGCACGGAGAGGACGAGTGCGCGGGCAATAGGATGCAGCTTTGCGCGCGAGAGCTCTACCCCGATTTGAACGACTGGTTCAACTTTGTCGTTTGCCAGGCCGGGTCCTTTACATCGGTGCCCCGCAACGGAGAAGAGTGTGCACGAAAGGTCGGCTTGGACTATGAAAAGCTCATCAAGTGTTCCGCACAAGATGCACTGGGCCAGGATCTTCTGCGCGCGTCGCTCGCACTATCCAAAGAGCGCGGCGTGGTGTATGGCATCCAATTAAATTCATATGACTATTTAATTAATACTACTGTGCAGCAAGTCGTGTTCGGTTGTCATAAACAACAAGCTCGTGTGCATCCGCGATCGCTCGTCGTGGTACAGCTGTCCCAACGGCTACGAGGTGGCCGATTTTGTCCGCCAGATCTGTGACGCCTACGAGGGCCGGGACGCACCATTGGCTTGCAAGACCTGACTGGGTTGAGAGTGACTGATGAGAACAATGACTTTTTTTTATTATTATTATTACCATGTTAGCAGAACAAGTGAAAATACGTGTTTGGGAAAGAAAAAAAAAAGAAAACCCTCGCGCGACCATCATTATCACAGTATTCCACCCATACTTAAATGACGTCAGCGCTTCTTTCTTTTGTGTTCTGTCTGTGTTCTGTTTGGCGAGGTGTCCTGTGTCATGAGCAGAGATTGCGTCGACTCTTGTTGTGGCAGTAGTAGTGCTAAACGGCCTTTTCCGATGTTTGTTTTATCAAGTACAGCGCCCTCTCAGTCTGCAATTGTGTCCACCGCCCGTTTGTTTTCTTTTTTTTTTTTTCAGCTCCCGTTTCCCACCATACCCCAACGGCTCGGTTTTTTTCTCTGCTCTGCCCTTCTGCCGCAGCCAGTCCGTGACCGTCCGTTGCTTCTTCCGAGCACCCCCTTCCCCTCCCCTGCACCACTGCGGCAAAGTAACCTTGTCTGCGACGGCCAGCCGTTGGTTCTGATTCGGTCACCGACAACACACAGGCGGTCAGCACTGCAGAGATGATGCAGGACGACGAGTTCTACAGCGACGAGGGAGACAATAGGAGCAACGACGAGAGCGTCGACAACGACGACGACGACGACGACGACGACGACACCAACGGTGACGACTACAACGACGCGGTCACCGGAATGGTCGGGACACGTGTCGACGGCCTCCTCCTGACAAAGCTGTTGGGCCTGGGAACGTTTGGCGCCGTGTACGAGGGCGAGACGACGGCCGGAGGTACGAGTGCCGTCTGTGTGTGTTCTGTTGCTGTGTGCCTTAAATTATCCCCCGCGCAGCGTGCAAGACCAAGTACGCCGTCAAGTGTCTGTTCAAGGCGGGACTGCGGCCAGAGCACCTGGACGTGCAACGCCAGGAGGTCGTCGTCAACCAGCGGCTGGGCCAGCACCCGCACGTGGCGCACATGGTGCGTGTGATCGACGAGGCCGAGTACATGCTGCTTGTGTTTGAGTTCTGCGACCGCGGCGACCTGTTTGAGCTGATCAAGCGCGAGGAGGCAGGAACGGGCATTTACGACAAGACGTTTGCGGCCGAGCTTTTTCTACAGCTGGTCGACGCCGTCGCACACTGCCACAGCAAGGGCGTCTACCACCGTGACCTCAAGCCCGAGAACGTCCTCATCACAAACGACTGGACCGTCAAGCTGGGCGACTTTGGCCTCGCGACGTTCAACAACCAGCCTGCAGAGTTTGAGTGCGGATCGCCCCCCTACATGGCCCCAGAGGTCTTTGGCACATCGGGCAAGCCGACGTACGCCGCTGCTCCGGCCGACGTCTGGGCACTCGGCGTCATATTCTTCAACATGCTCTATGGCGTCAACCCGTGGGAGAAGGCCATCAGCCAAGACAAGCACTTTAGGGTACCGACCGTAACCATACAGTTCAATGAAATAATGACTGCAAAAAAAAAAAAAAAAATTGCCACAGACGTTCAAGGATACACCTCGGCGATCGCTCAGCGAACGGTTCGTCATGAGCGAGGACTTGCTTGAGGTGTTTGTGGGCATGTTTGCGGTCAACCCTTCCAAGCGCTGGGATCTAGGTCGCGTGCGCTCGACCGTCGCCAACCTCAGGTTGAACCAGCAGCTGCCGTCCACCGGCAAAAAATACTCGTCATCACCCGCGGTCCACTTGCAGGCTGGGCAGTACATGCGCGCCCCGAGGCCCGTCAACAGCACAAAGGCCCTGAACAAGTACCCGTTGCCCCCAGAGGCGTACCAGGGCACGGCCAAGACGACCACCGTGGGCTTCAATATTGACAGCCACCCGACGGCAACGCCGTCCTCTTCCATCCCCATTAATGGCCGACGACCGAGCGTTCCCGCGACATCCGCGTCGCCCTTGTCCAAGAGCGCTCTCAGCAGCGGCTTGAACGCGGCAGCAGTGCCCGTGTCACCGTCAAAGACCAGTCCGCCGCGCAAGTCGTCGTCCATGTCCAGATCATGGGCCGACAGCATTGAGGACGACGATGACGACAACAGCCTCAACGATCTCGACCTGCCCGTCTTTAACGACGACCTACCGCCCGTGCCCACACCCTCACCAGCCAAGGGCGTCATTTCTGTCCACAGCATCAACAACAGCAGCAGCAACAGCAAGCTCCATGGCTCGCCCCTGCGCAACTCGGTCTCCACAGTGAGGCACGACTCGTCGTACGAGTCTTTTGGCGACCACCACCAGACCGTGATCGAGGAGGAGGAGGAGGACGACGACGACGACGACGACGACGAGTGTGAGTCACAGGAGGACGTCAAGGGATCCCTGCCCATCTCCATTTCGAGGCCCAGGACCCGATCACCCAACGAGCAGTCGGTGGACCTGCCCGATGGCTCAGATGGCGAGGATGACGACGTCAATATTTTCCCCATGGACATGGACAGCTCAGGACTCGTCAGCAAGCTGGGAAATGTTGCCCTGGTCAACTGAGTATGAACAAGTAAGTAGCTACATTGAATTTTTGAAAACCCGCATACCCTCTATTTGTTTTCAAAAAAAAAAAAAGAAAGAAAGAAAGAAAGAACAAAAAAGTCTAATCGTATTTGTATTGCCTTCTTTGTGTATTTACAGGGTCAGTTGTGCTATTGTTCAATCAATGAGGAGAGATCAGGAAGTTGGAATCGCAGGGTATTGAACGCCTGGTGCATAAAATCGGAATAGTTTGTCTCATCCAGTTTGTCGACGGCCGCTCCCAGCTCCATGGCGTTGTATGCGGTGAGATCGACCTCCTTGAGGACGCTCTGGGGGGAGGAGGAGCAAGGGGTCCCTGCAGTCTCGCCCATAAATAGTCGCTGGAAGCGATATACAACGGCCTCGCGGACTGCCACAAGGATCTCTGCACGATCCGGACAGGTGACATCGAGCAGGAGGACGTTGGCTCCGTGCCGAACGGTCTTGGTCACATTGAAGGAAAGTGGAGACTCGCCGCCGCAGAGGTGCGATGGCTCTAAAGGGAGATTCATTGCGGGAAGCAAAGCCTGGTGCCACTGGTCCACCTGATTGGCGGCTGGGACAAATGACATCTGGAGCATCCGCACACCTCTTGTCGGCGGTAGGGGTGGGTGTGGTAGCGGAGAGGAAAACGAAACAACGTCCACCCTTTGACGACACAGGGATATGCTCACGCCATGCTGCCCTCCAGGAACCGAGATCACGAGCATAGCCTCGATCTCTATCGGTGACAGATTCCACGGCTGAAAGGGCACCACAAGCGTCCGTTCCCATTTTGATCCAGGCATTAATCCTTGGTCCGGTCAAAATTAGAATAAAATAGGATAATTATTTTTTTAAAAACTACCGTGCAATGACCACGAACTGACCGAGACCGAGCCGGCAGTGGGAACGAGTCGCCGAAATGACAAATGGACAGCCCAGCTGGCGGTGAGGGGGGAATCGAGTCTGCTTTCGAGGCACAGACAGACTTGCGATGCGGCGGGCGGCACAGTGCGCACGGGCATGATCTGACAAACCAGCATGGACCGAAGCGAAGCCGAATCGGTTCCAAAAAGGCTGATCGTGTCCAGCAGTTTTTGGGCGTCTACGAGCTCTTGTCCCTTTTCCTGACATTTTGCTTTCAGCGAATTATTTTTTTTTTTTTTTTCACTCGACTGTACCTTGACCAGCCGTTCTGCGGCGACCTGCTGCTGCTCGAGTAGGGAGAGGTTGACAAAAGTCTGCTGGATCGCATCCATGGTGACGTTTCGCTGGGAGATCGGGGCTCCTGCGGTCAGAGGGGGCAGGTCGATCTGGACCACATTAGAGGGCCGTTCGGTGCGGACCCAAACACGCGACAGCGCGGGGTTTGCGGCGAGATAGAGAGCCGAGCCAGCAGTCTCGATTGGTGTGACGTGGATGTCGAGATGCGACGCGATGCTGACGACAATGAGCGACCCCGTGTCAACCACCGCCACGATGCGATCCGGCCCGAGCACAGCACAGGACGCGATATGCGAACCAAGCCAGTGCTGCCGGACAGAGGGACGCAGGCCTGTGCTGCTGCCACCCTGCACGATCGTACACGAGCCAGTCGACCCTGCCAGGACCAGCAGGAGAGAGTCGCTGACGATGACTATCTCTGACACGGCGTCCCTTGTGCGGACATGTTGAGAGACCAGCGGCTCCGAGCGGCGGAGGGGTTGGAGGAGCAGCTGGCCCGTGGTTGTCCCGAGCAGCAACACCTCGTCGTCGCCCACCTGAGCACCAGGAAAACAGGCGGTCACGATGGGCGCCTTTGCCGACAGAACCGCGACGGCCGACACGTCTGCCGTGAGCGTTGCAGAGTACGCGGGCTGTCGTGGCATCGTCTTGTGCATCCACACGATGACGTGCCCGTTTGTTGTCGCTGATCCGGCCCCCGAGGAGGAGGCAAAGGTGTCGCTCACGTTGGCCCACGCGACATGGCTGGCCGAGGTCGACGTGGTGGACCGCCTCCGTGTCCCTTCAGCGGCGCACATGGCAACGGCCACCGTGTCGATGGCCCCGCCGATGCGATCGACCATCCCCTCCAGTGCGCCGCCGCTGTCGTGGTCGTCGTTGTCGATGATCCGCCGCCGCTTGCCCAGGCCCATGGGGGCGACGCGCCACATGGTCCCGTCTGCGGCCAGCACAAAGAAGACAGCCCCACACGCAGGCCAGAGCGAGAACAGAGCCACGATGCTGCCGTTGGCCGGGATCCGCCAGTACGTGTCGACGCCGTTGTGACGCGAGACGACGGTACGGGGGGCGCACTGCCACAGCACGATGCCCTCGTTGGTCGGGCTCAGAGCAACTTGCAACAACATAGGCACCAGTACCAGTAATTGGGAGAAATCAAAAGAAAAAAGAACAGCCACTATGAGAGAATCCGCCGACAGTCGAGAAGGATTGACGCGGAAGCCACGGACGTGCGGTACTCGGGAGGGCCAAAGGTCTGGCCCATGGAGACGCTGCTGTTGCGGTAGACCATCGGGCTCTCGATCGCCGTGCGGGCAGACATGTGGACCTCCCGGACGTTTGTCTCGCGGACGATGCGCTCGACGTTGCGGACAGAGATGCCTCCGCCGGCGACAATGATGATGCGACCCTCGGCCTGCTTGACTAGCTGGGCAAGGGTTCCGGAGCCCTCCAGGGCCGTCTTGTCGAGGCCGCTCGAGAGGATGCGCTGTATGCCGTGTATGCCGATCACGGTCTCGAGCTCGGCGGCCGCATCCTTGACCATGTCAAACGCCCGATGGAACGTGACGAGCATGGGGAGGGCCGCCTGGACGAGCCGTGTCGTCGTGGGCACGTCGACAGTGCCGTCGGGCGAGAGCGCGCCAACCACAACGCCATCCGCGCCCAGAGTCTTGCACAGGGCAATGTCGTGCAGCATGACCGCGATCTCCTCCTCGCTGTAGCAAAAGTCCCCTCCTCTTGGCCGCACAAGCACCATCAGCTTGGTTGCACCCTGGTGGACCCGCAGCAGCTCCTGCCTGACGCGTTGGATCATCCCGGCACTGGGGGTCGTCCCGCCCTCCACCAGGCCCGCGCACAGCTCCACACGCTCGCACCCAGCCTGTGCGCACGATGAGGATTTCAGTTGTTGTTTTTGTAACACTGGACTTGCTACCTCGGCCGCGTTACGAGCAGAGGCCACCGAGTCGATGCAGACTTCAATACAAGTAATCATCGTCACGATCTGGCAAAAAAAAAAAAAAAAAAAAGATGAACACGACGACGACGACGACCGCAACACGACGCTTCCTTAGCGCAACGGCCCAACAGCAGCAGCAAGTGCAGCATCCGCTGAGCACGGCCGGGCTACAGCGATTAAAGATCGCATACGACCATTGCGCCGAGCAGGCAAGAGCGTACGGGCAGTGCATGGAGAAGAACTTTGAGGCCGCGCACAAGGGCATGTGCACGGCCGAGTTTGACGCGTTCCGGAGCTGTTATCGGGTATGTGCACATGTTCAGAGGATCTGGATCGGTAATGTGTGTTCTTTTTGCAGGCTGCATTGCGATCCAACAAGTCGACTTAAGTACACTACGTAGGGACCCTTCTATTGTACAAAACATCTGCACATCATGCTCCACCACCAAACCAAGAGTTTAGTTCAGAGGCAAACACATCGGGCTTGGGGTCGGGGAAGGGAACGAGACGTGTCTGTGGAAGTTGAACGAGCGTGTTCACGAGCGTTCTAACGAGACAGTCAACGCAGGATTGAAAAAAAAAAAAAAACATACCTTGTCATCCCGTAGCAAAGGTACTGCCTCTCACTAAGCGCCTGGGCGAGCTCGATCTGGTGGTTGTCCATCAGGTCTTCGTTGACGACGACAACCAGCTTTTTATGCAACCTCAGGCTTTCCATGATTGACCCCGACCCTGCGCTCAATACATTCATTTAGCTGCCGGGACGATAGCAATCGATACCTGCATGGCTAATGATCAGGTCAGCTGCTGCCATGTCATCGTGCAGTGACGGCTTGAATGCGTACAGGGCGACGCTGACGCCGTGCCCCGTGATTCTGTGGCAAGTAAAGAACATTCAGCTGCTGCATCATCAAAAAGACCAAGGCCCGGATACAGTGGCTCACGGGGGTTGCCTCTTCCGTATTGCACGATGACCTTTGTGTAGCCAAGCTGCCTGAGAACACTCAGTGTGTTGTCCTCGATGACTTTATCCACGAGCTTGTCAAAGCTCGTGCTCCCGACGGTCACGAATACGATCGACATCAGTTTTTTTTTTTTTTTTTTTTTTTGGAGAAGCCAAAACTGATGGCCACTCTAAATGTCGATGTCGATCTCCCTCGGCCCGCTCCTGTCAAAGTCTACCTGCACCAGAGATTCTTACAACGTACGTGTATCTTTTTTTTTTTTTTTGCATGTGTTCGTCTACATTGTTCAGCTTCAGCTATTTTCTTCTCCCCTGCCCCTCATTGTTCATCGCTGGTTGGGGTTCTTGAGCTGGATGTTGTGCTTGCGCTGGAACTCGGCCAGCTCCTTCTCCTTGGCCTTGTACTGCTCGGCGAGGCCGCTAATGACCGTCTTTATCCCGTCACGGGTGCTCACCAGGCCCGGCTTGACCTCGTCGACCGTGCGCTCTACCAGCGTCCCCCCAATCAAGCGGAAGCACTTGCGGTTGCCGTCGGTGGTCGCGAGGGTCTCGAGCACCGAGCTGTCGGTTCGCGAGGGGGCGCGAGGATTAGAGGGGGAAAAAAATAAGGGACAGCGATTGGCAAAGGACGTACTCATGCTCGCTCTTGTCGTTCTCGAGGTCCTGCACCTTGCTCGCAATGCCGGTCAGCTCCTCGCGCAGCTGGTTAAACTTGGCGACGATCTCGTCCTTGCTCAGCTGCTCTGCTGCCGACATGGCCTCGTTCGCAGTACGTATGGCGTAGCACAAAATAAATCAGTTTACGCAACACGTCTATGAAGGTTCTGGTTGGCGTGACGGGCAGTGTTGCCACGGTCAAGCTGCCCGAGCTCGTGCGCTCGCTTCTGGCCCTTGGGGTAATCCGCCATTCCCGACACACACCAGCACACTGATCGCGCTCGCATGCCTTAGCACGAGGTGCAGGTTGTCAAGACAGAGCACGCAGGGCATTTCTTCAAGGACGAGGACATCTCGCCAGTGTTGGTGTTTAGCGACAAGGACGAGTGGTCGGTAAGCAAAAGTGCTTTGAAAGACCACCCTTAACGTCCTCGTTGAGTAGAGTTGGGCAAAGATCGGCGACCCAGTGTTGCACATCGAGGTAAAAACCCTTGCTGCAAAGTGCTGACCTAATACGTTTTTTCTAGTTGAGGCGGTGGGCCGACATCCTCGTCATAGCTCCTCTGGACGCAAACACCCTTGCCAAACTCGCAAACGGGCTTTCGGACAACCTTCTCGTAAGCCTCCCTTTTTTTTTTTTTGTGCCTGCTCAAAATTCTGCATCCTAGACCTGCATCATTAGGGCCTGGGATGTCTCCAGGCCAATCCTCCTCTGCCCCGCGATGAACACGTTCATGTGGGACCATCCGTTCACTCAGCAGCACTTGGGCGTGCTCCTGCGGCTTCCCAACACACACGTCCTGAATCCGCAGTCGAAGAAGCTGGCGTGCGGCGACATCGGCACTGGTGGTCTAGCCGCTGTATCGGCCATCGTGGAAGAAACTCAGCGTCTCCTCGAATCCAGCAATGTCGATCGGAGCAACAGCGTTTAAACGTTTTATACATATTTTTAAGCGACAAATGGCTGGAATTATTTATTTTTTCCCCCCCATCACGAAACAAAAGAGATCGGATTAGTCGTCGTCGTCGTTGTCAAAGTAGCTGGGCTCCTTTGCCTGAGTGAGCGACAGTGTGCCATGCGCCTCGGTTTGAGCATTGCGGAGACGGCTCTCGAGGTCAGGGTCTGTCGTTTTGTACGCCGCCGAGAGGACGCCGTGGCCAAGCAAAAGCCCCTCGACCGAGTCCACAGTAAAGTTGTCGCCGGTCTCGTCGTTTGTATGCACGAGCGACTTGATGAGGTCGCCGCGCTGGTACACGAGCAAGACAGGCAGCACGGCAAGGTCAAACCCAGCCGATTTGGCTCCAAAGCAGACAAACTTGGCGTGCGCGTACCGCAAACTCAGTTCGGCCAGGCAAATTGACATTCTCCTAGAATCGCTCGATCGCTGTGAGGTTGCTTTTAGTTTCGCCTGATAAAGCAAAAAACGTACATTGTCAAAGACGTGAACGATCACAGGCACCAACGGGTTCTCCTTTTCCACAGCAACGAGGAACCCCTCCTCACTCACGGTGGGCAGCGTACCAAAGACAGGCCTACCGAAATAACATATATTTAAACGAGAAAAGTACAAACATGAGGACATACCGATTCTGCACCTGCTCGCGCATCTCAAACATCCTCTTGGCACGATACTCTTTCGTGAACGAATCCTCGCCCTCCTCGAGCTCGCGAAACAGCGCGTCATCATCGTCGTCGTCGTCGTTGTCCTGTTTCGCATTACCGTGAGTAAAAACACGCAGACACTTGCACGCAACGTACGAGGGTTCGAAGGACGATCGAGTTCTTGCCAATCTTCTCCATCAATTTGCGCTGATTCTCCTGCTTTTGCTCGCTCTGCTTCCGATCCGAGTACTTCTTGTCGGCCAGCACGCTCTTGATGCCCGTCTGCGGCCCACTCGTCCTGCCCTCCGCCGCAGCCACTTCGGGCGGCACCTGCACCTCATCGTCATCGCACGCATCCACGTCGTCATCGCCATCCTCCTCCTCGAGCACGTCGTTGTCACTGTCGGGCTCACCAAAGCGCCGCGGCTCTCGCAGCTCGTCGAACGGCACGGCTTTCTCAATCAAATCGAGCAAAGGATCATCCGACATTATAGAAGTGCGGTACCCATGCTTTAGTTTTGACGTTCGGACTCGTCGACGTTTCCTCAGTCGTTCTCTCGCCTCTTGTTTGTTCACAGCGCCTTAGCTTGGCTCTCGCTCGTCCCCGTCTTCTTTATGTTACATTTTTTCTTTTATTTTTGCAACGGCTGACCTGTATGCAAAACTCAAAAAAAGGGATACACAGCGATGAGCAACTTGACCAACCAGCCCGTCGTCCTCGACAACGTACGTTCAACGAGATCCCGTGTCTGTGTGCTCTAACGCAGTGCTGCTGCTTTGCCTCCTTTTTTTTTTTTTTTTTTTTTTTTGGGTTTTGTTTGCGTTCTTGCAGGGATCGGGCGTGATCAAGGCGGGGTTCGCGGGCGACACACAGCCAAAGTGCTACTTCCCGTCCTACGTCGGGCGCCCCAAGCACACGCGTGTCATGGCAGGCGGGCCAGTCGACGGCGACTATTTCATCGGCTCCAAGGTGCAGGACTGCCGTGGTCTTCTCAAGGTACGTGCGCGCGCGCAAACCGCTTTGGTTTTGACCGCAACCTTATTTTAGATCCGCTACCCTGTCGAGCACGGCATTGTCGAGAACTGGGACGACATGGAACGCATCTGGAACCACGTCTACAAAGAGCTCAACACGCCATCGGAAGAGGTAAGGGATGTGAAGAATCGTGCTGTTGGAAACAAACACTCGTTTTTTTTTTCTCCTTCGTCCAGCACCCTGTTCTGCTGACCGAGGCACCCCTGAACCCTCGATACAACCGCGAGGAGTCTGCAAAGCTCCTGTTTGAGACGTTCAATGTGCCCGCACTGTATATTTCGATGCAAGCCGTGCTCAGTCTGTACGGTTCTACACAATTTGCGTTTGTTTTTTTCTGGTTGTGTGTGGTAACAAACTGGTTCGTAGGTACTCGACCGGCCGAACAACTGGTGTGGTGCTCGATTCGGGTGATGGTGTTACCCACGCAGTACCAGTGTACGAGGGATTTGCCATGACGCACGCGATTCGACGAATTGACGTTGCTGGACGGTACTACAAACCAAACAAACAAACAAAAAGAATATTCATTGAAGCCTCTGTAGCGACGTCACTCAGCACCTGCAGACACTTCTCCGAAAGTCGGGATACTACTTTTCAACATCTGCAGAGTTTGAGATTGTTCGCGAGATCAAGGAGCGCATCTGTGCCGTCTCTAGCACGCCCATTAAGGAGGTACTTTTAGTTTACTCGTTCTCTTTTCGTAAGTTTATAATTTTATCTTTTGAAAAACTAGAATGCTTCACGGGCAGGCGACTCATCACGAGAGACGCAAAACTATGTGCTTCCCGATGGAGTTGAAATCACTTTGGGAGCCGAGCGCGTCCTTGCTCCCGAGGTCCTGTTTGACCCGGAGATCATTGGCAACGAAAGCCTCGGTGTCCATCACGTCCTCAATGACTGCATCCGTAAGACTGACGTGGATCTCCGTCAACACCTCTACTCGAATATGGTCCTCTCTGGCGGCTCGACCATGTTCAAGGGTAGCTTTTTTAACAAAGTAGCTGGTGACTTACTTTCTTGAACTGTCCAGGCTTCCCGGACCGTCTGCTTGCGGAAATGAACAATCTCAAGCCTAAGAATGTCAAAGTTCGCATTTTCGCACCGCCCGAACGAAAGTATTCGACTTGGATTGGTGGGTACGTTCTGTTCTTTTTTGTTTATTACTTTTATTTTTGTGAAATTAATGCCTTCTTCTCCAGCTCGATCTTGGCTGGTCTCACAACGTTCCGAAAAATCTGGGTGTCAGCGGACGAGTACAAGGAGGATCCGGACATCATCCACAAAAAGATCTTCTATTCCAGCTAAATAAATCTCTTTTTAGAATTTTTTTTTTTTTTTTTTTTTGCCCTTGGTTAGTTTGCTTTTCTTCTCCCGTCTTTCCCTTTTGTTTCAAGCGAGAGTCCCATTCGTGTTTTGCAAACCTGTGGCGTCTTCATTCTTTATTTCGTCATTAGCTTGAAATAGAAAAATAATTAAGTCACTTGGAGCGGCCGCAGACGCAGATGCGGTTGAGGACGAGATCAGAGAGGAGTACGCCAGAGAGCGAGGAGGAACACGAGGAAAACTCAAAGTGGGCGTGCAGCTCCCGCAGGGCTTCCAGCCACTCGGTGTTGGCCTCCGTCTGCATCCGTTCCGACACGATCGCCTCCAGCAGCAGATCGGCCAGTCGCTGTTGCAGCTGCTCGATGGGGATACACGACAAGTCCCTCACGGATGGAGCCGTGTTGAAGCTCCGTACGATCTCTTGAAGGATGGTCATAGCCACCACTGCGTCATCTTTTTTATTTAATTTGATAATTAATTGCAAGTAATTGCAAATAATCCTGTCTACCTTGCACGGCACGGCGCGCCCCTCCGCGTGCGATCGAGACGGTGGTTATGAGATGCCAGAGACAGACCGGTCGCAGACGTGGATGGCCGGCCCAGTCGAAAAAGGGTGACAAGAGTGCCATGACAGCATCTGTTGACCCCGGGCGCAACATGCCACTCAGACCGAGCAGCTCCTCCATGCACGTGTTGAGTGCGATCATTGCTGCATTGGCCGCTACGTCCGAGTCCCCGTCGCCGTCGACCTTGATCAGACAGTATAGGAAATCCATCGTCTCGAGGACGACAACGTGCTCGGGCAGGTCGATGATGCTATTCCACGTCAGACTGTCCTTGGGCAGAGCACAGATCGCGCCACGCAGAGCAGCCAGCTTGAGATCCACGTCGTCCATCTATATTTTGTTGTTGTTGCACGAAGTCAGTTGGGAACTGGATTGGATCGTCGAACCAGACAGTTGACGTTGTCCTCCAAGGTCATCTCGGCGGCCGGCACATTGACGTGCACAGACTCGCCCGGACTGGTGGGTTGCCGCAACGATGCCCGTGTTTTCACAATCATCTGTTCAATGCTCAAATGGTCCGGCTTGAGGCGCACGATCGTCACAGCCACGGCAAGTCTTAGTTTCGCTCCGTCCAACACAGCCATTTTATTTTTTTATACAGTCTGAATTAATGCTTTCACGTTTCATGGAAGAATCACTTGGGCTGGGCAAGCCACATCGCGTCGACGACTTGAAGGGCCTTGAGCAAGAGGCCTTGGCGACGCGTGTCCACCGTCTTTGAGTTGGTGATGAGGTTGACAGTCTCCTTGCGCGAGCCCAGACGCTGCATGATGATGGCAAGGCCGCGGAGGAGAGGGGACGGGAACTAGAACAAAAATTTTATTATCTGCAGAAATTAAAAAAAAAAAAATATATATACATTGATGACATCTTGGACCTCGTCCGGACCAAAGAGCTTGGCGAGGACGTCCACTGCCTTCTCGTGGTCCTCGTCGTCCAGGTAGATCTGAAGGAGTCCGTGCCATGCCCGGCGTGAGAACCGTGGCATGGACGCACACAGATCATAGCACTGTTTTGCCTCGAGCTGCGTACGAGGTTTTTTATTCACTTATGCGAGAAAACAGCTTGCGATACCTTTTTCCCTAGACGCAAGCACAGGTCACCGAGCAGTCGCAATTCAGAGCACGTAAACTTTAGCGACTTTAGCGGGACCTTCTCGTCCGTGAAGATTGACAAGTACACACGCAGATCCTCGTAGAGGCACAGGAAGAGCTCTGTCAGCCAGGGCGTGCTGAGACGTTTGGACGCACTTCCATCTGTTTGCACTAGATGCAAGTGGACTATGGGCATGTTGTCGTCCGACGACGAGCGACGTACTGGCTGCAGCGACGAGTCCCTAGAGCATATTATTTTAATTTGGCACTAGATATTTTGGTTGCGCCCTTACCTCTTGATACGGCTGTTTTTGCGGTTGAGACGGCCCAGGGGCATACGAGTGTTCTCACCAGAGTCTCGTCGTGCCAGGAGCATGTTTGAGGACATTCCATCATCTGCAAAATAATAAGCTGCATATGGCGCAGTCGACCAAAAATTACCCAGAGAGCCTGCGCGTTGTTGTCCTTGCAGCTCGGCAGAATGCGAAGCCCTTCGCAGGTCGTTAGGCTGCGATGGGGTTCGTCGGAATTCGTGTGGAAGAACCGACGTTGGGTTGATGGGCAAAGGGCTCATTGGCTCCGAGGACGGTTTCCTCGAGGAAATGGAGAGAGCTTCAAGCAGATCGGAAGGCTCCTCGTCAATGCGCTTTGGGTCGGCATTGCCGATTTGCTGGAACTGGGAAACGGTTGATACAAAATTGGAAGAGGGGCTCGCTTACCTCGCCATCACCAGAGACAATGTGAAGCGACGTGCGACGAAGGCCCTTCTCGTCAAGTGCCGAGTACTTGCGCTGTGTGGTAGTAGCGCCAGCCATGAACGACGTGCTCCCTGGATGGGAAAATAAACAACAAAAATAAATAAATAAAAAGATACCATAAATCACATTCGCCGACACAGGAGGTCGATCCAGGATGTCCAGGGTTGCTGCCTTTGATGAATCCTCCCCTTCCATCCAGAAGGTCTCTGAGCGCACTTGCAGCAGTCCCGGCCATGTCAGCTTGTTGTAAAGGCTGACGAGGATAGAGTAGGCTGCATGGGAGACGCCTAATCAGCCAGCAAAATTTCCAGAAAAGAAAAAAACACAAACCTTCTTTGAAGGTGCCCTTGAGATCGTGGGCAGGCAGAGTCGCCAGCCGCTCGTCGACTTCATCGTCCTCTTCGTCCTCCTCAAACTCTAGGCGAATGTTGCGCCATTCCGAAGGTTCACCAGGCACAGGAATTGAGTCCTTCAAAAAAAAAAAAATTTTTTTTTTTCAAGTCAAAAAACAGCAACATCAAAACATAGGGTACCGGCAGTGGCCGGACCATGGGACACGAGTTGAGGGCACGGAGGGCATGATGGGGCTTTTCATTTGCAACCCAGGCCACACTGAGCGTGAGCCATCCGCGGGGCTCGACGGGATTGCGCTCGACGATGGAAAGCGCGACCTTTGTCGCCAAGTCGGCCTGCTCCTTTCGGAGCAAAAACTGTGCTTGGACGACAAGGGCGTTGTAGTCCAGCTGGCTCCACGGCACAGACTTGACAATGTCGTACAGGATCGAAACGCCCCGTGCCTCTTCGTCCGTCTTCAGGAGGCAGTATGCCGCCAGGATCCCAAATTCCGGGTGGACCGCGGAGACTAGTTCCATTTTTATAAGACAAGGTGCCACCTCCAAGAACAGTGCTTACGCTGCTCGAAAAAGGTCGTTGCAATGTCCATACGTTGGTAGCGCAAAAAGTAGTCGAGGAGCTCCCTATATTAAGGTGAATATCCTGTTATCCATAGACCAAACAAACGTACCGGACCAAGACATTGTTGAGGATCGTTGCCTCTTTGCAAAGGTCGTCGGGGCCGAGATCGCTTCCCTGGCTGATGACGGTTTTGACGGCCTCGAGGAAGGCCTGTTCATCTGCGCGGTTCGAAAAGATGGGCAGACGCCTTAGGCCAGGAATGCTGACAGTGGAGGGACGGAGGGCTCGCAGCACACCAGACACATAGATCTCGTTCCACCATTGTTGATCCAGCGGCACACTGGATCAGAATACATGTCTTTAGTTTTGTGTTGTGTGTGTGCGCGAGACAACAGAACAGCGTACCGTTGATTGGCCCCATCGAGGAAGAAAGCGTTGACGCCGCCAGGGATTTGCATCTCGATGTAGACGTCCTCTTGGCGGAATGCGTTCCAGGAGCAGAACAGCGCGCCCGCGACTGACCACTTTGTGTTGCGGCTGAACCATCCAGACGACTGCTCGTTGCGTTGGAGCAAGGACGACAGCGAGTTGAAGTAGGCTGCCACCGGGCCGGGCGCGGATGTGTTGAGGCCCAGGACATAGTGGTACGTGCCCTGGCGCTTTAGGTTCTTGCTGCCGGAAAAACGAAGTGCCTTGTCACTGCCCGCTACAGGTGATTTGGTTTGACTGATGACAGCACAGAAACCCACGGGCCAACGTACACTTTTGCAGGCCAATCGGAACGTGGTGGTGCAGACTAGCGCTGTCTGCCGCGGAGGAGGACGGTGGCGAGGACGCAGCCAGATTGGGCGTCCCGTTTGGTGACGGTCCAGTGCTCCCCAAGTTCAAGTTTGTTGACGACCCATTGTTGCCTCCGACAGCCAGGAGCGACGACGACGAGCCGGACGACGAGTTGGCCAGCACGACGTGGCAAAAGTCCGGCGGTCCCAGGCCTCGCTCGTTTGCTTTGTTGTTTTGTTTGGTTTTCCGAGGAGGGATAACGAGGGACGGAAGCGGTCATGGAGAGTTGGTCCGAGGCGAAAGGGAGCCGTGACGTTTATAGTTAGACACAGAATAACGTGGCAAGCACACAGCGTACCAAGCAGGGCCTGACGGGCACGCACCGCGTCGCCCAGGTTCCGCTCTCCCAGCTCACCAAAGGCCTGTGACATTCGCGGGCGATATGCAGGGCGACTCGGCGGTTTTGCTTAATCGCCGAAATAGGGTGCACACACAATTAATCCACGTGGCCTCAATTTCTATCCCATGTCGTCGTCGTCCGTGCTGTTCTCGATCGGCACCAATTCATGTATGTGGAACACGCGTTGCAAGCACTATAAAAAAAGAAACACACACACACACACACACAAAAGCCCTGATCGGATGGGTGCTGCTGGCGCTGGCCCCAAACTGGAAGTACACGTATCCCGCAACACGGACGATCGTCCTGGCCAGCTGTGTCAACTACCTGGTCAACATGGCCAAGGGATCGAGGCTGCCACCGTATCTGGCTACTCTGAAAGGCGAGGCCAAGCCCGGATTCTCGTCGCTGCCCGCGGTCCTGACTCTGCTGCGAAAGAGCAACGACGAAACGCTCCTGGGCGCATGGGTCCACTACCTCGCGTTCGACCTGCTCGTCGGCGAGTTTATCACTCGCGATGCTGCTGCAGTAATATACGAAGATCGATCCCATCCGTGCTAGCTTTTTTTTTTAAAAAAAAAATTTTTTTTTTGTTTACAGCACAAGATCCCCCAAGTCCTCGTTGCTCCGTGCCTCTACGCAACGCTCATGCTGGGCCCCATCGGCTTCCTCCTCTATGCTGCCCTCCGTGCGTACTACACTGGCAATCCCTTTTTCTTCCCCACCAAGTAGCCAATATTTTGTAAGACCTTTTTTTCCCTTCTATAAAAAAAAAAGAACCCTTTGAGAAATGGTGAAATAAAAAACTATTTTGATGCTCCTGTGTTGGCTTTGGCCTTTTGTTTGTTGATGATGGTTGCGTAAGAGTCCAGCAGTGCGCAGATCTCCGCACCCTTGTCGGTGTCAGCGATGAACCGAGTGCCTCCGACCATGTTGCCAATCTTCATCGAGAGACGATCTTGGCTAGCAGACCAGGACGCGACATCACCGTAGCGATACTTGGTCAGGACCGCCTCCTTCTCGGTGTCGATCACAAAAATGTTGTTTTGGTTGATCGCCAAGGTCACCTTGGCGGGCATCGTCTGGTCGTAGATTTGCTGAGAGGGAATACGAGAGGTGGTCTTAAAAACAGGGAAAATCATCAAATATAGAGACGTACGTTAACGTCAAAGTATGCGCAGCCAAAGAACTGGCTCTGTGTAAACGTCTTGTGGACAGCCTTCAGAATGTCGTTGCGGTATTTGAGACCCTGTGGAAACAAATACTTTAGGAATCCTCTCACATAAATTCGGCATACGTTGCGGCGCTCAAACGCCTCCGTAACCCAGTCGACCCACTCGGAGACCTTGGCTTGCGTGTAGTGCTTGGCGGGAATGATCTGCTTGAGGATCATCCTATCATTAATATGTGTATATTCTTTGTTTAAAAAAACAATTTCAAGAAAGAATAGTCGGCCCATACTCGACACCCTCACGAGGGAGTGAATCCCCGCCGGTGCGCAGACGGAGGAGGAGAGCACCGATCTCAATCGCATCGTCCATGCTGGCAAGCGCATACTCCCTGAAGGACTCGAGCGATTGGAGGTAGACGAGGGTTGATACGGCCGGCGAGGGGTCCTCCGTAGGGCCAGAGAAGAAAAGCTTCTTACGGAACTCGAGTCTAGTGGGGATTGCCAGTGATGAGACAGTTCTCTCAAGGAGGTTATTTCCAAGCGTACCGGCACACTTGCTCGTCGCCAGCGTCGAAATTCTTCGCCTTGGATGCGATCCAGATCTCTTGGAGAACGTCCATAAGGATGGCGTTGTTGGGCACGAGGCTCCCTGCAGCAGAAAGCAAGATTTGTTAGGTAACTTTTGCTAAATACTGGTGTCATTTTTCTTACGGCTGCCATTCTCATAACGATAGATGCCGTTGTACGCCGAGTCAACGAGCTGCAGTTTGGAGGAAATCGTCTCGACTGCCTCCTTGGCCGTCGTGAGCGAGTCCAGGTTGAGCTCGTAGTAGGCAGGCGAAAAGCCTCCAGGGAAGTAGATCCTGAGGACGATGGGCTTCATGCCCATGATGCACTCAATCTCGGTCAGATCGGGGATGAACGTGCGCACGCCGCTGGAGATCGAGCGTTTGAGGTTGCGGAGACACCACTTGGCCATGACTTCGCCACGGTTCAGATGCTCCTCCAGGTAGTTTTTGAGAACGGGAGCAAATCGCTGAGACGGAGGTAAAAAGACGCAGCACACCGCCATCAAGTCCCAGCCGCGTTTCATGCTGTTTCTGTCGTCGTTGTTTTGCTTGTCAATACGAAATTTCCAATTTCCTCATACTTGGACTTGTTGCCGTTGGTTTGCTTGACAACTTGCAGCAAGATCTCATCCCGCCAGAGATCAGTCATCAGGCCTTGGGACTTTTCGATGATTGCTGCAACAAACGTAGTCAAAATGCGATGCAGATTCCATCCTTTTACCAATCATGATGTCGGGGATGGCACGCTTGCTGGGGTAGTCTCCCATGAGCTTCATAATGCTCAGGAAAATCTCGTTGGCAAACTTGCGGTCAGTGTTCTTGTCGAGTTCCCAATGAAGCGCCTCGGTGATCGGCTCCTTGTTGAACGAGATGACCTTGAGGAGCTCTTGCGTTGTCGGTGGCTCGCGATCCTTTGGCGAGACGGGCGTCATCGGGGACAAAGGAGAGTCAGGGATGTCAAGCGTCTCGAACGAGATGCCAGCGCCAAAGGTTGACGAGCGCTTGAGGAAGGCACCGCGCAGGGTGCCGACCATTGTCATCCTACGAGGGAAAGGACTAGGTGAGCTATGATTATTCCATTGCAGTACTTGATCGTATTTCTCAGTCCGGTCGACTGTGGCGCGGGCGCAAATACTGTGCGGACGTACTTGGTCGCATAGCTCAGCAGACTTGAAATTCAAACTTAATGCATTTGTTTGAAAGCTTTTGTTTTTCGTATTTACCGATCGTCTTGGTCGATAGGGTTCTCCACCTCGTCATCCAAAACGACGTCTTCGCTGTCCATGGGTCTGGTCACACTGACAGCGGCCCGATCGCTGGCAGAAAGGAAGGGTCCTTCCTGATTGTCGAGCGCGAGCTGGAAGATCGCCGTGGGCATGTTTGTGTAGGTTCCACAGAGCGAGAACACGATGTCTCGTCGGACGGCGCCCTCCCATCGCTCGGGATCCTCCGCCAGACAGCCCTTCCACCAGGCAGACTTGGGGTCGCGATCGGTGAGGATGAGGATGTCGCCCTTCTTGAAATCCAGCAACGGGATGGCTGAATTCAAATCCACCTTTTGCAAGCCGGCAGCGATTGCGTACACCGACTCGCTCTTCATGTTTCTCATTTGAACCTTGATGTACTCTTCTGCGATTTCGGCCTGAGATCAAAAAAAAAAAAAAAAAAAGAAAGGTGTTTTCATATGTAGTGCAATCAAAGAAAGGCACTGCGTTTATTACCGCAGTATCGAGGACGATCGTCACAAGCTTTGGTCCAGTGCCAACTGCGATAGTCAATGAACGCGAAGCAGAGGCTACGCTTGTGAGGTCAAGATACTTGAAGGAAAGTGAGCTGCATAACAACAACAACAACAACAAAAAAAAAAACACGCGACATTTTGAATGTTATGCGATGGAAAATATAGTTTGTACCCAACTGCGGGATCCACAGGAACCATAGAGAAAGAAGTTGGCCCGAGGGCGAGTTGCACGACCGTGCTCTGAAAAAAAAAAAAAAGAAAGCGACAAATATCAGAAATACCTTGTTTCATCTTCTACTGACCTTTTTCAATGTTTGGACGTCGTTTAGCAAGAGGGCATTGAACATTTTGGCATAGATCAATGGCCATGTCTTTGACTTGAGGAAGATTTCGAGCTTGAGTGCTTTGCCGCTTGGGCTATTGCACCTTGATTAGCCAAGGACCGAATTAACAAAAAGATACTCTTTCGGATTGAACTGTCCTTTCAGTGT
>Ga0302233_10000695_pt1 | contig 26237 bp, 35 predicted proteins | sample II_Palsa_N3_1_FD_193516 | JGI IMG/M metagenome (GOLD analysis project Ga0302233, IMG submission 193516) | Peat permafrost microbial communities from Stordalen Mire near Abisko, Sweden - II_Palsa_N3_1 | ecosystem: Environmental > Terrestrial > Soil > Palsa > Peat permafrost | place: Sweden... | reverse complement strand
GCTCTCATTTTTCGACGACGCACTCGCCACTGGTCTGGAAGCTGCTTGGTGCCACGCACGATTTTTTCAACGGCTGCTCGTATGCTGATTATTGAAGGAACCCCAAACGTAATTCTTTTTTTGTTGCGTCAGGTACCTCATCTGGCTGTACCAGCACATGCTCGGCCACCACCCGTACACCAACATTGACGGTGCCGATCCTGACGTCGACTATGGAGATGACGACATCCGCCGCATCAAGCAGTCTCAGCCCTGGTACATCAAGTACCTGTACCAGCATCTCTACGGCCCCATTATCTACGGTCTCCTTGGTATGCGTACGCGCACCCAGGACGTCAGCATCCTCCATTTCGTCAAGATGGACGGGCCCATTCGTGTCAACGAGCCCACGTTTTATCACCTTGCGATTTTCTGGGGCGGCAAGGTGGGAAGGACGCAAAATATTCAAATTCTTTTTTTAAAAATAAAAAAAAATGGTTCTCTTCAGATCACGCACGTCATTTACCGTTTTGTCGTGCCGTCGTTCTACCTGCCGATTTGGCAGGTGGTGACGCTCTACCTGATTGCGGACGCCGTGTCCTCGTACTGGCTTGCGATCCTCTTCCAGGCCAACCACATTGTCTCGCATCTGGAGTGGCCCACGCCCGACAAGAACGGCGTCATCAACATGGACTGGGCCGAGATGCAGGTGCGTACGTCGCAAGACTATGCCCATGGCTCGTGGTTCTGGACCGTCTTCTCGGGCGCGCTCAACTACCAGGTCGTTCACCACATCTTCCCCGGTATCAACCAGTACTACTACCCCGCGATCGCGCCCATCGTCAAACAGACCTGTGCCGAGTTTGGTATCAAGTACACGGTCGAGAAGACTGCCGGCGCCGCCGTCTGGGGCCACTTTAAGCATCTCTACAACATGGGCCACACCACCGCCGCCAACGCAAGCGGCAACGCCAAGAAGAACACCAAGAAGCGCTAGAGCATAGAGATGGATTTTTCTTTTTTTTGAAAAAGTCCTTTTTCCCTGTGATGTCTGACGGCGAGCACGACGACGACGCCATGGAGGCCACGCCGGCGCCAAACCCGTACGTTCTCTCTTGAAGCAGTTGGGGGTGGGCTGGGGGGTGGGGGGTGCTGGCTCTGGCCGCCAGAGCGGGAGCCCGGAGCCGTGAGGGTCAGTGTCGGAAAGAATGTCAGAGAAGGCCGTGGAAACATGTGCAATCCCTCAACCTTTCCTCAAGGACTGAGGTCGCGGAGGCCAAGAAGGCTGCCGGCAACGCTGCGTACAGCGCGGGCGACTATGCCAAGGCCGTGGAGCTGTACTCGGAGGCTGTCGGTACGCTGCTCTTTCCTTTGTGGCCTTCATTGATTTGGCGGGCACGTTGACCAACCAAAAAAAAAAAAAAGACCTCGTGCCGTCCAATGGAGTCTATTACAACAACCGCGCGGCGGCTTACATTGGTCAGAAGAACTACAAGAAGGCGCTGTCTGACTGCACCGCTGCTCTCGAGCTCGATGCCAACAACGCCAAGGTAAGGCGTGTGCCGTGTGTGTGTGTGTGACCAGTTTGCACGTAGGCTTTGGGACGTGCGGGCAAGTGCTGCCTCTGCATGGGCGACTTTAGCGATGCGCAGCGCTACTATGGCAAGGCGCTTGTTCTTGAGCCCTCGAACGCAGCTGTGCTGAAGGATGTATGGTTCAGAAGCAATGCCGTTTCTGACTTTTTGTCTCCAGGTTGAGAGCATCCAGGCCATCGAGAACCACACGGGCTATGCTCGTCAGTCTCTGGCTTCCAAGGACTACTCGCGTGCACTGTACAATATCGAGCAGGCGTTGCAGTTTGCGCCGCAGTCGAGTGCCCTGAATGTGCTCAAGGGTGAGATCCTGATTGGACAGCAGAAGTACGGTGAGGCACTCGTTTTGGCTCAGTACGTCGTTCCATTCTTTAATTTTTAAAAAAAATTTTTTTTTGCCTCTAACCCGCGCGTTGCAGACAACTCTTGACGAGGGACATGAGCAACCCCAATGCGTGGTATCTGCGTGGCATGGCCCAATATCAGAATGGCGACAATGACAAGGGTATTTGACACTCGCATTATTAAAGTCGTTCAACTCATGGTATTACTTAAAGCCAAGGCGGCTCTCCAGGAGGCTCTCAAGATGGAGCCCGACCACTCTATCAGCCGTGTTCTTTTGAAGCGGGTTCGTGACCTCGAGCGTAAGAAAGTAGAGGGCAACGATGCTTTCAAAGTAGGGTGTATTGTAACAAAGAATCGTGGCAGTAACTCTTTGTGCATTAGGCTGGAGATTTTGCCAAAGCTTGCGAAATCTATGGCGAGGCACTCCAAGTTGACCCCACCAATGCCAACGTCAACTCCAAATTGTACTCGAATCGAGCGATGGCGAAAAGCAAGCTCGGCGAGACAAAGGAGGCTCTGGAAGACTACAGCAAGGCCATCGAGCTGGACCCGCAATACACCAAGGCGTACCAACGTCGCGCCGAACTCAACCTCAAGGCAGAAAAGTACCAGGAGGCCGTCCACGACTATTCCAAGGCCAAGGAGCTTGAGCCCGAAAGCCGAGGTATTTTTTTTTCCCTTCAAGTTCTTCCTCTTTTCAGTCGACTCGCTGTTAATCAAGTATTCCAGAAATTCGGGACCAGTTGCGAAAGGCCGAACTGGAGCTGAAGAAGTCACAGCGAAAGGACTTGTATAAGATCCTCGGCGTAGGAAAGGACGCCGACGAGGGCGAGATCAAGAAGGCCTACAAGAAGATGGCTCTCCTTCACCACCCAGGTATGAGGCTCGAATCCTTTGCTTGAACGAGTGTAAAAACTTTGGTGGGTGACAAGACAAGTGCCAGTCGACGGACCAGGACGAGCGTGACAAGGCCGAGGCCAAGTTCAAGGACATTAATGAGGCGTACTCGACCCTGACCGACCCGCAAAAGAAGGCGCGTTACGACTCGGGTGCCGATCTGGACGAGTCGGGCGGCCACGGCCACGGAGGCATGGACATGAACGACATCTTCTCAATGTTTGGCGGCGGCTTCCCGGGTGGTGCTGGGGGCTTCCCCGGTGGCGGCTTCCCCGGTGGCGGTGGTGGTTTCCCCGGTGGTGGCGGCTTCTCATTTGGCGGTTTTGACGAGGAAGACGGTGGTTTTGGTGGCGGTGTTCCGTTTGGCGGCGGCATGCCAGGAGGCAGCGCACGCCGTTCACAGGGTATGCATAATTTAAATCGGACATATGATGCTAAAGTATGCATCCCTCTTCACCACCAGGTTCTCGTCGCGGACGCCGTCATTAGAAGCCAGGACTCTTTTCATTGTACATGGTGAAACACGATCACGGCGTCTCCACCCCCCAAAATGATTTGCCAATTTAAATTTTCACATGCTGAGAAAAAAGTTTTCAGATGCTTCGTTTTTTCACCTCTCTTTTTCAACATACCCACCCAAAATGTTCATTTATCCAGTCATTTATCACTCCGAGCTTGCGCCTTGCCTTATAGAGCCACTGTTTTTCTCCGTTTGTCGGCTGTGCCCTTCTGTTTCAGTCCCATGCACGCTGACGAGTCAGTTTTGACTGCTCCCACGCGTGACGCCCACACGCTCTCTTCCCTCCCTCACCCCAAAGCCCTCTCACCCTCCACGCCACTCCTGTGTGTGGTGCGTACACCTCTCTCTCTCTCTCCCTCTCGGGCGGGGCACGTGTATTTTTTTTTTATTTAACTATCTATGGCATGTTTCGACCTTTATCGGCGGCCGGGTTTTATTCTACGTGGTCGTCGTGTCAAACTGTCCTCACTGGCACCTGCTTCTCTCCCCCCTCCCTCCAAAAGACCTTGTGCCTGTGGAGGAGGAGGAGGAAGAGGAGGAGGAGGGCGTTGTGCAGCCCACTTTCTTCGTTTTTGGGGTGTCAGGTCTCCTTTCTTTTCCTTCCTCCTTTGTCCTCCTTCGTTACCCTTTTTTTCCCACTACAGTTTCCTCTACTCGCCGCGCACCAAACCAAACCATTGCCGTGGTGGCGTGATGCGAGCTGGCCTCTTTTCAACAACCCACTTCTACAAGCCGTGTTGTCTCGTGGCTCTTGTCACGTTTCCGTTGCTCCAGCAGCGAATTCTTTTTTTTTTTTTTCTTTGGCCGGTTGCCTGTTCAGTTTTTTCCTTACTTGTATCGTTCCGTGCAGGCTGTAACCACCCTTGTGCAGCCCACCAAGCCAAGTACGCAGCCCCCGCCGCCGATAAATAAACAAGGTATTTGTTGTTTCTGACCGAGTATTTTCCCGCGTTTATGCTCTATCAGCAGTTTTCGTGCCCGAACGTCACCCACCCATAACGAAAAATGGGCAACCAGCAAGTAAAGCCACGGCAGTCTGTAGTCGTGGGCTACGCCAAGCGCGCGGCTTCGTCGTCGGAGAACAGTGACGACGTCGGTGATCTTGTCCTGCGTCACGGCCAGGACGGCATGCAGACCATGATCGACCTCGAGGCGCACAACTACTCAGCAGTGTCCATCTCGGCCTCCCCACGTCCCTGCACGATCGACCTGCACGCCCAGGATATTGTCTACGTGTCGCCGCAAATTGCCTTCTCGGTCAACTTGCACACGCTCGAGCTCCAAAGAAACCTTATCTCGACTCTGCCCGATACTGTGGCCACCCTGCACTGCCTCACGTGGATCGACATCTCGCACAACCAGTTTAAGGAGCTCCCCGTGTGCCTGACCAAGCTTACGACCCTGCTCGAGCTCAAGGCCGACTACAACCAGATCACGTCTGTCCCGGCCGAAATCGGAAACCTCGAGAAACTGCTCACGCTCAGCCTCAGCCACAACGACATTGTCGAAATGCCCATGACCATCGGAAACCTCGAGGCCCTCGCCACTCTCAACCTGAGCTTCAACAAGATCAAGGCCCTCCCCTCCCAGATCGGCCGCCTCAAGAACCTACGTCACGTCCTCCTCGAGTCCTGTCCCCTCTACACCAAAGTGACCTGGAATGCCGAGCAGCTCGCAATAGCCGCAGCCGCAGCCCAGACGGCCATCGCGACCCTCCCCGCCCACCATCAGCGTGCCCTTCTCTCGGCAACGATCTCGGCGCCAACAATGATCACACGGTCCTCAAGGAATGCCAATGCCTTGGGGGCATCTGTCAACTCGAGGAATAACCTCACCATTACCCTCACCCCGGCCAACAACTGGAGCGCCACGAGCACCGACGTCTCCTTGCCCGCTACCGCAGCAACCTCTACCCCCACGTCCCCGCGATCACCGTCGGCAACTCAGTCGACGGGTGCCTCAGCCGAGGTCCAGCAGCAAGTACAAACCAAGACGACCACGATCGCCTTCCCTCGGGTTCTCTCCCTAAAGGAGACGGCCGCTCGCGTCCTCGTTCGTCGCGACGTGCCCGTGGTCGAGTCCGTGCCCGAGGACATTTCCGCCTTTCTCAGCACCGTCCAGACCTGCGCCAGCTGCGGCGGACCTTACTTTTGTAAGCCCGTGCAGCGCCTGCGCTTTGTCGTCAAGGGTGACGAGTCCGTGCCCCTCCTCTACAAGCTCTGCTCCAGCCACTGGCGCAACGAGGCCGAGCGGATAAAGTCGATCTTCCTGCCAAAACCATCGACCGCGCCAACACCACTGGACCGTTTCGAGAGCGAACGTGTCGTCCTCCACATGAGCCAAGAGATCAAGCAAAACAAGACGCTCATGCGCCGCATCCGCTCCGCTGAGGAGACGACATTGGCGACTGCTCTGAGCACCGACGACATTGGCGAGTCTGCCCAGACGGTGACCTCTGCCATCTTGTCCACGACAGCTCCCGCAGCAGCAGCAACAGCAGCAGCAGCAGCAGCAACCGAGGACATTGGCCTTTCGCTCCTGCACTCAAGCGGATCGTCGACGTCGCTCACCGCCCCCAACCAGTCTGCCACCAATTTGCGCATCTCGACGATGAAATCATCGATCATCTCCTCCCCGGCCTCTCGCTTGCGCACGTCTGTTCTCATCGACAGCAACACCAATACCGTAGCGACCTCCGTCCACAAATTAAACGGCCAGTCCTCGGTCGATCGTCTTGCAAAATCGATTCCTTACTCACTCTGATCCTAACCCTCTATTCGTGCCTCTTCTGTAGACCTTCGTGTACATTTTATAATTCATTCGATCATGTCCTGCGTACGCTGCCCTTTTTTTCCGAGTACCTTGAAAATGCATGAATGCAGAGCCACGACCACGGACACGGACACGGACACGGACATGGACACGACCACGGGCAAGATCACGACCACGACGACAGCTGGGAGCGAGGCGACGAGTCTTCCCTCTTTCAGCACATCGACACGCCAAAGGTGCGCGCTCTCAACTGCGCGACCGAGCCGGTCACCGGCTGCTTCAAGCCCTGGGAGCGCCGACTGACAGAGGAATTGTTTATCGAGAGCGATGCCGACGACGAGCTCATCCTGTATGTGCCCTTCACGGGCACCGTCACCCTCAAGTCCATCCGACTGATCGGCGGTCGCGACGGCCGCTACCCCGCGACGATGAAGGTGTTTGTCAACCGCGAGGACGTTGACTTTGACAATGTACGTCACCTCACGCCAGCGCAAGAATGGCACCTCGTCGAGGACTTTCGCGGCGACGTCGACTACCAGACAAAGTACGTAGGAGCCTTGAGCATGACTTGTTAACGTGTGCGCAGAATAGCCAAGTTCCAGGGCGTGGCTAGTCTTACGTTCTTCTTCAGCGGGACCCTTGGTGGTGCCGATGCTCTGCGGGTATCCTACATCGGTCTGCGCGGGCAGTACGCCCCTGCCATCCGAAATGCGGTCATAACCGTCTACGAATCGCAGGCCAAGTAGGTCGACCTTCCAGCTTTTATGAACTAATAATTATTTTTTTCTTTTTTTTTTTCTTTTTTTCAAACAGCCCAGCTGACCACAAGGTCCACAACGATACGATGATTTCCCGAAGCATCCAATAAACAGAGAGGACGGAAAAAAAAGAAAAAAAAAATACAAACGCGACAGTGAAAAAGCGGCAAATAATTAAGTCTCGCTGCGCACTGAACGCATTAGATGGCAGAAGGCTGATCGACACCCTTCTTAGCATCCGGGCTACCGTCGATGATGGCGCCCAGCTCGAGATCATCATCGCCGCCAGCCACGTCCGGGCCATTGTACACGCCAGCCGCAGCTGATGACGGTCCCATCCTCCTGAACCCGCGACGCGACTTGAACGCATACCGCCGGAGCAGGTAGATCACTACGCATGATTGTGAGACACGAATGCACCTCAAGAGAAACGTACACACGACCAAAACCAGCAAGGCGACCACAACTTCGACAATCATGGGTGCTCAACACGTAAAAATATGGTGCTATATTTAATTTCAGTTTTCAACGGCTGGTGGCGCGCAAATGGAGTTTGACTCGCTGCTTGTGCAGCTGCAGCGGGCGCACTCGTCCGATCTGCAGCGTACGCTCTATTTCCTTCCTCGTTCATTTCGTAACGTTTGTACGTTCATTCAGGCGCAAAGGAGACGTGGATCGAGGAGAATAACGACCTTTGCCGACGGTTGAATGCGTCCGAGGACCAGAGCAGGACTCTGCGGGCCAGAGCCGAAGATGCTGAGGGCAGACTGAAGGAGATACTTGAGCAGCTTGCAGCATCGAGGGGAGACCTATCGATGTAATAACAAAAGGGTGCTTTTTTTTCTAGTTCATTTGTCGTGCCATCATTGTAGAATATCCACTGAAAAGGCCATTCTCGAGCGACAGTCCTTGGATCTCGTCAGCTCTGTCAACACTTGGCGGAACAAATGCCTCGCCCTTCAGACCGACTACCATAAATTGGTGCGGGCTGTATTTGCACTCGAATAAAAAAAATTAACAGATTATTTCAAGGCTGAAAAGTACCGCCTGAAACGAGACGAGCAGCAAAAGGACATGGGCAAGAGAAGTAGCAGCAGCCGTCGCAAGCATGCATCTGAAAAATCCCTTTCGATCAACGAGGGAAGCAGTTCTGGGGGTGATGGAGATACCGATCAAACGTTGCCTGCGTAAACCAATCCATGTCGAGTTGCCTCTTTTTTTTAAGCTTAATTAATCGCAGGGCAAAGAGGGTCTCGTTTGGTGCGGCCACATTTGCGCCGATTTCTTCTTTACGGCGCCCTGAAAGCGCCGCATCAACAACTGCGGCAGCAACAACTTTGGCAACCGGAGGATCGCCAGTTTTGGCACCCACACCTGCTCCGAATGGCGATGAGACGTACGAGCTTACCCAGGCCTCGCCATTCCTCACACCTTTGTCGACCAATAAGCGCAAGTTCCCGTCTGCGACTGCGGAGGTACAACGGCAGCTAATTATCGTTATTAACTTCACTTTTGACAGCCGGGACGCGCCCCTGACGTTGTTGGTGATGGTAGCGGCGGTGACGATGTCCTGATTGAATTTCCGCCTTTCCCGCGTGAGCTCGTAGGAAGCTCGCCCAACAAGGAGGACGAGTACGACGGTCCGTTCAAGTACGTGAAAGGATATGTGTAATCTCATGCTAAAGAACACATGGACGGTATAGGGAGCCACGTCGAGCTCCAGGTGAGTACAAGTACAACGCGACCGTCCGAAACAAGCAAGATCGGGAACGAATGATCGGGAACGAATGCTCCGAGTGTGCAGCGGTATCATGCGGTTTATTCGGCTCTGTAAACCAGGGCTCTCTCTCTAGTTTTACAGGGCGTCCAAGCTTCCAATGAGTCGGAACCATCACATCCAGTCCTGCTCCCGGCATCGCACAATCTTTGCGCAGACCAAGGAACCGCCAAACTTTTGGCACATTGGCGTATATATGTTTACTTGCTCGTATTTTTCCCAGACCAAATAATTTTTTTTTCTTTGGTAGATTCCCCCGGAGCCTCCCTCGTTGGCCATTTCTTCGTCGTCTTCGCCTCCGCATCCACAGAAATCCGGTCCTTTGTCAACCTCTCAGGATTAACAATTATTTTTTTTGTGTGTGTTGTCAGCAAAGTTTGAAGCTGGATTGCCCGCTTTGTGGAGTCAACTACACAGAGGTCGACGACCTGGCCGTGCACGCGAGCGGCTGTGACGGCGTGCCGCGCATGGCACCGGCCGCGACTGGGGCAGCAGCAGGCGGCGGCGGCGGCGGCGGCGCTGCGTCGTCGACAGGTATGGAAACTTGACGTCTGCTTGCTGTGTAACCAACCAAACCTTCTCTTCCAAAAAAAATATATATATACACCCTAGGAGTCCTGGGCAGCGGCGCGGGCGAGCCAGTGCAGTGTCCGCTGTGCTCAATGAGCTTTCCGGCCGAGGTGATCCACCAGCACTGCGAGACCTGTGGTGACATGGGCCCTTCCGTTGGTGGCGCTGCCAAACCGTCCGCGCCATCCTATGCTCAGTTTGGCAGTGGTACCGCTGCTGAGAGCAATGACGCGGCCGAGACAGGTGGCGTCGTCGGAGGCGGCTTTGGTCTCGACCCCGACGCGCCTGCTGGACCGCCGCCAGTCCAGGCCGTATCTTGCGAAGGCAACACATGCATGTTTTGTGGCGTATCGCTCAAGCCCGACGACATTGCCGCCCACGGCGACGTGTGCATAGCTCTGCAGATGGATGCCAGTGATGCAGCAGCGGCCCGAGAGCCCCAGGCGCCCCGGCTGCCAAAGGCCGTGTTTGTGTCATCAACCTTGCCGACCTTACCAACTTCCAAAAAGCCTGCCCAGCCAGCCCAACTCAGCACGATACTCTGCATGAATTGCAACGAGGAGCATCTCGAGGCGTTTTCACAGGCGGATGGAGAGAGAGCGTCGCTGGAAAGGTATGGATCTCGCTTGCTCTTTTCAAGTAATAATAAAATACTAAAGTGATTTTTTTATTTTTTCGAAAGATGTGGTCACATGTGCTACCGCCCATGCCTGCGACACCACCTTGCCCAGACTCTGGCCGATGCCATCGGTGAGGCCGGGCGTCTGAGGGATCTGACGTCGATGTGCTGCCCCGAGTGCCATCTTGGGCTGAGCGACCGCGACCTCTACCTCATTCTCCCTCCGGCCGACTACACCAAGATCACCCTGGCCTATGCAAACGGTGCCAAGGAAGCCACCACCAAGGGCCCTTTCAACGGAAAGGCAGTCGCACCCGCAGACGAGACCGAGATCAATTTTATCCTCGAGATGACCAAGTTTCTCCACGCCTCGGGCTTTTTTGTCGAGCCACAGAGCACTCCACAGGTCAAGACCAGTAGCAGCTCGAGCGCGTCGATGACGCCTGCAAGTGGTGGGCGCAAGTCTGTCTGGGCCAAGGGCATTGGCTACGGTGGCAATGAGCGCTACGCTACACCCATGGCCGCTCCAGTACCCATCCCCAAAACGGTGGCCGGCTCAAAGCACGCCCAGCAAAAGTTCAAGTACGCATTTCCGACAGCCGCACCAGGCGTGCCCATCCCGCTCACAAATCTCACTCCTTTTACCGCCAATAGTGCCAACGTGAACGGCGCTCCCGCTGCCGCTGCCGTTGCTGCTGATCCCAACAAGCCCCCGTCCCTCTTCTCGAGCCTTTTCAACAATCCCCCGCCCATGCCCAATGCCATGTGGGCCGGCATTGGTGTACCAGCTGCCGCTCCAAATCCAGCGTCCGCTACTACCCCCGCGGCAACGTTTCCGTACAATGCTCCGCAGCCCCCCACGTTTGACTCCTATGCCGCTGACGACTACGACGAGGAGGACGACTATGACGAGGAGGACGACTATGGCGATGACGGTGGCTACTACTACCACCCAAAGACAGCGGCAGCGGCAGCAGCAGCATCCGCCAAATCCGCCGTCATCTCGGCAGCAATGGCCAAACAGTCGGAGGAGGACAAGGGAATAATTGACAAGCTCAAAACCTTTGAGGCGACTCTGTCCCAGATCCCGACGACGCAGGAAATGATCTTTGTCCAGCTGCTTTCGTCCGATTCGACGCTCCGCGACGCTATGCTCCTCGACGGCGGCCTCTCATCCAACTGCAACCCCTCGCTCGGCACGCCGCGTGTCGTAATGGCAACACAAGGTCTCCTGCTCGCAGCCGTTTCGCAAGTCGACAACCTCTTTGTCAAACTACTCCGCAACGACTCGCTCGCCGACATTGTCTCACGCCCCGACCTGTACCGCACCATGCTCTCTGTCCTGCGCCTCCTGGGCAAGTACGTCTGGTTGGACATTATCCTCGACCGCAGGCACCCCCTGCGCGTCTTTGCGGCCAAGTTGCAGTCGTCCTCATCCGCGGCAGAGGTGTCGATCACCTACATTGACCTCGTCCGCAACCTCTGCCGCCAGGCGGACGTGTTCACGAGCATGGCCAGCCACGATCGCAACTCGGGCAACGACGAGGAGACTGTCGACCAGATGGCGCTGGCGTTTGAGATCCGCGACGTGTCTTCGCTCCTGTGTCAGTCCATCATTGCGGCCCAGGGTGCTCGTCCCGAGTATTTCGATGCGCTTGCAGCACAAGCAATCGCAGCCGCCCACAGTGCAGGTGCCGACGACAGTGGACGCAGCGACCCAATGAACGCAACCCCCAGGCGTAGCCCGCGGCGCAAGGCAAGCCTCTCGTCGCCCTCTTTGGAAGGCGCCTCGCTCACTTTATCCTCGACATCGTCCACGTCGTCTACGACCTCAACGTCGCCTTCCAGTTCGTCGTCGTCTTCGGCCGAAGTTCATCCAGAAATCGCCGACAGCTACGTGAACGCTCTCCGCCCGATGCTCTTCCAAATGGACGACATCGACAAGGCCAACCACACGTACTGCAAGGATGTCAAAGCCACCGCAAAGAGCGGGACCCTCGCACGTGAGCGCGCACGCAGACTCCAGAGCGACATTGCCGCCCTCTCGACCTCGCTGCCTCTTTCGTATCACGACGGCATCTTTGTCCGCGTCGACCCTGACCGCAACGACAGTATTTTAAACATGTTTTCATGTCATTTCTCTTATGAATTACCGTGCAGTCATTCGATTCATGATCATCGGCAACAAGAACACGCCTTACGAGAACGGATGCTTCTGCTTTGACATGTTTGTGCCCATGGACTACCCAGCCGTGCCTCCCAAGGTCACATTCCGCACAACAGATCACGGACGCGTGCGATTGTACGTTTAGTTTTATAAATAAGAAGACTAACATACTTTGTAGCAACCCAAACTTGTACAACGACGGCAAGGTGTGCTTGTCCCTTTTGGGGACGTGGCAGGGCCCGTCATGGGATCCATCCAAGAGCACGTTGCTTCAGGTAGCCTATGGCCTGTGCCTTTGTTTAAATTAAATTTCTACGTCGCGACAAGGTTCTGTTGTCTATCCAGTCGCTCGTCCTCGTGGAAGATCCTTACTTTAACGAGCCCGGATACGAAGCCCATGCTGAGCGTGAAAAAGTAATCCTGTTGTGTTTTTTTTTTAATCCCAACCAGAACAACTGTCAATAGGAAAACTCGCGGAATTACGATCAAACCATTTACAGAGAGACCATGCGCGTTGCCATTTTAACATATTTTTCCTTTCCTTTCTTTTTTTTTTTTTTTTTTTTCAAACATTGCGTGCCAGGCCAAGACAATCCTCAACCCCGTCTTCCCAGAGTTTGGACCCATCATCAGGGAGCACTTTGGGCGCAAACGACAAGACATCTTGCTGCAGTTGAAGCGCTGGCGCGATGAGTGCACTGTGGGTGGTTCGGCTACCAAGCGTCCCAAGATTGCTCACCATCCGTATTTATTTCTCTCGTTTCCTTTGCAATTTTAAATTAAAAAACAAAAACAAAAAAAAAATTTTTTTTTGCAGGCAGCACAACCCTGCGGACTGGGACGACATCGCCAAGAGCATTCACGAGGCTCTCAACTCGATTGACTTGTGAGAGTATTTTCCAACATCTGTTTCTTATTTCAACACAAAACAACTGCGCGAAGAATAATAAGAAATTTCTGTCAATTCACTTTGATCCTTTCTATGTGTTCCTGCATAGCGATACCCAGACATGTCCTTGTGAAGGCACCTCGCTCTTGCGCCACGCTCATGATCAAGTTGACACGAGTCAGGGCAAACTTGGGTTCTGATGGACCCGGGAGTTCGTCAAACGTCATTTCCACATAGTCGCCGAGCTTGAGGTGCTTTGCGCGCTTGAGCAGCCTTTTCAAGTTGTCCTTCATGAGCAGGCCGATGATGAGGTCGTGGTTGGTGACGCCGTAGGCGATACCGGTCGCACCCAAGACATCGGTCATCAAGCTGTGGCGGAAGAGATGCTTCTCCTTGTTGCCAATAGTCTTGAGGCATTGTGGATCCACGCCCACGTACTTTGGCAGGTTCCACCGCTTTGCCAACTCAAGCAGGAGAGAGGTACTCTTCGTCTTGAGCTCGAACAGCGTCAGTTCGTCCGACAAGAACTGGTTGCGAAAGGCCAGCGCCGCGGCAATGTCAACCTTGGCCGTGGGTGAATCAACGGTGGCCGATGCAGACGTGGCTGAAGCGACACTGATCGCTGTGGCGACTGTGGCTGCGGCTGTGGCTGTGGCTGCGGCAGATGTCGTGGAAAGCCTTCTCAGCAAAGCCATGGGCAGAGACATTTCGAAAATCATGCCAACATTTCCGCTCACGCCCACGTGGCCTCCGACGTGTGATGGAAATAGGACTGCTCGACGACTGGCTTGCGCAGTTGCCCCCGTCCGCACTCGTCTATGTGGCAAAACGATGCAGTATGTGACCACACCTCTTGTTTTTTTGCTCTGGATGCATGCGTTGACAGTTAAAAAAATTTTTTTTAGGAGAATTGCTGCACCGCGACTTTGTGGTCGCGCTGCCTCGAGAGCTCGCACTGCTGGTGCTCGAGTTGCTGGACAACAGGACACTGTGTGCGGCGAGATGTGTGGACCGAGCGTGGCGGGTTGTGATTGATGCGATGCCCAGATGGCGGCGCTATGCTGACCGGTTCCTCGTGGGCGCGGGTCCCTGCCAGAACCCGTTTCAACTGTGCCATCAGGTCTCGACCAACTGGAGGCGCAGTCGCTTCACGCAGCGGGTGATGGCGCGCCACTCCCGGTCTGTTTTCTGTGTCGACTTTGACCTGCAAAAGGCCGTGTCGGCTTCGTACGACGGAACTCTCGTTCTGTGGAGGTTTAACCCGCAGCGCGACGACATCGTCATGCAGGCCGTCCTCACGGGCCACAGCAAAGGCGTCACCTGCTGTGCCCTCTTTCGGTCGCTACTCTTCTCTGGATCATCGGACGGAAGCGTCGGGGTGTGGACGGTTGCCGACGGAAGGCTGATTGCGCAGTGGCGGGGGCATCGCGCCGAGGTAATAATCGCTGTTTTTTTAAGGATGGCTTGTCGTTGAAGCAGAGCCCTAGGTCTGTAGCCTAATTCTAATCGAGGACAAGTTTCTGGCGTCGTCGTCGTGTGATGGCACGGTCGTCCTGTGGGACCTAGGCATGGAGCAGGGTGACTCTGCGGCATTTATCAACGGCCGCTGCCATCGCGTCCTGACGGGCCATACCGACTATGTCCTTTCCGTGGCATACCAGCACCCGTACATAATCACCGGCTCGCTCGACCAGACCATCCGCTTGTGGTCCACCAATGGCGATCTAAAGGCGGCCTTCCCATTTTCGTATGATGCGCCCCTACCCACCCACATACACACACGCACACACACACACACACACAGAAACATTCTCAGTTCTGAAAAATTGCTATCACAATCAGAGCACCAGTGCGGTGTGTGAGTGCCAACTCCGACTCGATCGTCGTGGGTGACACGATCGGTAACGTTTTCCGAGTCCTCGTCTCGCAGACACCCGACCATGTAATCGTGAGCCACAGTCTGATTCTGGTCGGTCAGCACAAGGACAGCGTCTACTGTGTGCGTCACGAGTTGCAGCACAGCCAGCCCACCTCGTCGGACTCGCTCCCACCGGTGGGCCTGAGCACGAGCCGAGTCATCAGCACATCCAAAGACCGAACGATTGTCGTGTGGGACTACAAGACTTGCCAGAAGCTGACAGAGATCAGCGCACACGCAAACACCGTGACATTTGCCGCCTTTGACAGCGTGCGGATCCTCTCGACTTCGTTCGACAAGACTGTGCGCTTGTACAATTTTTCGTAGTCGTGTATTCTTTTTTTATTTATTACTGTCGAGACTCTACAAAGCGACAGAGGGAAAGGGGCCTGCTTTGTGAAAGACGACTATCTGGCGCTCGTTGGAGATGTATGCCTTTACCAAGTCCTGATTTTTTTCGTTTAATTTTTTTTTTAAAAAAAAAAGAAAGCATATTTTACCTTTGCGATCAGGTTGACGATGATGCCCTCAGCCTCGTCGGCAGTTGTTCCAGGAAGCTGCATTCGCAACGCGGATGTAAAGAACGGAATGTCCAGTCGGGCTTCAGGGGTGCTCTTGAGACGGAATACACGGCGCAAGAGGTTGCGGTAGACGATGAGACGCAGTTGCTCCTGGACAACGTGGTATACCCCGAGCTGGATCAGCGTCTCCTCCAAACTGCCAGCGACACGATCAAACTGTTGGATGTTGCCTTGCTTGACAGCGTGGATAAACCCGTCAAAGAGACGACCCAAGCTATACTTTTGGATCAGTGCCGGCTTTGGCATGGACCCTCGCAGCATCCGCACAAAGATCAAGAACAACAAGATTTTTCTGCACCGATTTCGTGAACCCTAGAAAAAAAAAAAGTAAAAATCAGTTAAATACCTCTTATTGCCGACGCTCTGTCTGTGGCACGACTGGAAGGCGCTGGAAAGAGCCTGCTCAGCGTCGTGCATCTTGCCAGCGAAAAGAAAAACACGTCCGCGGTAGTACTGCAGGGTAACAAAGGACGACTTTGGCATGCGCAACTTGCCAAACGATTTCAGAAACTCGTCGGCAAACTGAGAACATGGCTCGACGTTTTTCAGCTATTTATTAAAATAAAATAAAAAGTCAATAGGGTAATCTAAAGGGAAAAAAAAAAACCATACTGCAAAGTAGCCATTGCAGATCAAATTGACGATTTGCAATGCAAACTTGACCATCTCAAAGTTTTCCTGGCCGTTTCGGTCGTTCTTGGCAGTCGAGAAACATTTTCGGAACACATCCATGGCCTTGTCCAGTTTGCCAGTCTTTTTGAAAAAAAAAAATTTTTTTTTTTTTCAGAACCGTTTCTTCAGGTAGGAAACCTTTTTGGCAAGCGCTAAAAGATCCGAGCATGCCTGCTTCATCACGGGCAGACTCCATTGCCATCTGTCGTCCTCCATCACGTAGCGTCGCATATTTCTGTTTTGACAAAATGCGTCAACATCATTGTCAACCCGCCCGCGCCGCCCCCGTACACGACAATGTTGATTTGATCCTCTGTCGCGTCGCTGTAGCTCTGCTCCACCACGACCTTGTGTATGCACCTGATGTGTGTCAGCACGATTGAATCGAACGGGTCTGGAAGGTGCTTGCTGGTCTCTTGGCGAGCGATCGCCTGCTGTAGCCTGTCAGCACTTGTTTCATTTTGGGTCCGTGTACCTGGTCCATCCGCCCGATCGCCTGACTCTCCGCATCGCTCCGATGGGCCAGACTCAGCAGACATGCCAGCTGTGGTGCATTCCTCCGGTGGATGGCATCACGGACGTCCTACGACAAAGCATCAATGTTCCAAACGTTGCAGTGGTTGCTGCAAATACCACCACGTAGGATGCCATACTTTTGCAATATGCTGTGCCCATCTGTTCTGCTGGTGACTGTCGGCTTTGCTGCGTTGGCGCATGGCCTCGCCACCGATACGTTGTGGCCGCTGCCTGCCTCGATCCAGTGGACGGACGATCGCACTCTCATCTTTGACAAGTACTGCCCCTTATCGAGGTCTTGCTTTTAACCGGAAACCACAGGAACCTGCTCGAGTTTGAGACGGTGGGGGCGCAGTCGCCCGTCCTGGACGAGGCCTATGTCCGCTACAAGGACCTGTATTTCCCCATATCCAGCAGCCGCAGGGCGCCGACGTTCTCTGCCGCGACCACCCTGGTCAAGATCCAAGTGGACGTGGCGAGCAGCGACGACACGCTCGCGTTTGGTGTGGACGAGTCGTACACGCTCCACTTGAACGATGGCGACACCTCGACGATCTCGGCCGCGACAGTCTGGGGCGCCCTGCACGCTCTTGAGACCATTGCCCAGCTTATCAGGGGCATCTCTGAGGAGGAGTCTTACGTTTACAGTATCGCACCCCCCCCACCACCCCATTTTTTTGTTTTGTTTTTGTTTCAACCTTTCATGTAGGCATCCCTATCACTGTCATCGATGCCCCGCGCTTCCCGCATCGCGGCTTGCTGGTGGATTCGTCGCGCAACTTCCTCAGCAAGGAGGCCCTGTTTCGCTCGATCGACGGACTCGCCGCGTCCAAGATGAACGTGCTCCACTGGCACATGACCGATTCCCAGTCGTTCCCGTACCATGTGCCGGCGTTCGATCGCCTTTCCGACGGAGCATACAGCTACAAGGAGGTCTATCTTCCGTCTGATGTTGCAGAGGTTGTGCACTATGGATACCTGCGTGGTGTTCGCGTCATGCCCGAGTTTGACTCTCCCGGTATTGCAATAAATTTTCCTTTATCGTGTGTTCCTTACTATGCAAATAGGACACGCAAATGCCGGCTTTGCCGAGTACCCCAACGTGACGGTGTGTGCAAATGCCGTTCCATACATCCAGTACTGTCTGCAGCCACCCTGTGGCCAGCTCAACCCGAGCACCCCGCTCACTTATGACATTTTGGATGGGCTCCTGTCGCAAGCCGCCAACGACTTTGGAGATGACTTTGTTCACCTTGGCTTTGACGAAGTGAACGAAAACTGCTTCATGTCGGACGCTGGCCTGGTGGAATGGATGGCCGGGAACGGATTGAGCGTAAAAAAAAGAATAAATGCTCTTCAGTTTTTGACAAAAACGTCTGACTTTATACACAACAGACGATCGAGGATCTGCTGCAGTACCACGCAGACAAACTGGTTCAAATTACCAACCGTCTTCAGCGCACGCCTGTGTTTTGGCAAGAGGCCTTTGACCACGGCCTCACTCTCCCCAGCAGCAGCGTTCTCCAGATCTGGAACGCCCCCGCGTCCCTCGTCCCGATCCTCCAGGCCGGGTACCGTGCCCTCCTGAGCAACTACGAGGCCTGGTACCTGGATTGTGGCCATGGCAGCTGGCTGACCGGTGGCGACGACAACTGGTGCGAGTACAACGGTACGATTCGAAGAAAACAAAATGCTTTAATGTATAGTGAATTCTGTTAAAACATAGGCTGGAAAACGGTGTATTTGAACGAGCCGGTGCCAGACATAATCGCCGACCAACCAGACCTTGTGGAGCTCCTGATCGGTGGCGAGGTTTGCAGCTGGGGGGAGTCGGTTGACTCGGTCTCGCTCGACAACCGTGTCTGGCCACGTGCCGCTGCTGCTGGCGAGCGCCTGTGGTCAGCTAAAGAGGTTCGCGACGTGGACGACGCCATGATCCGCCTCGAGCACCACCGGAACCGTCTCGTGGCCCGCGGCATTGCGGCGGCCGCCCTCCGCCCCAAGTGGTGTGAACACAACCCCGAGTTTTGCGACGTCAATACAGACATGAAATCTGCACATAAATTTTGATGTTTCAATCAAGCAGGACTTGTTTGTTTTTTCCCTCTCCTTTGAACAATTTTCACAATGCTTTGCTTCGTGGTGGCGATTCCGACAGTTTAAGCTTTTTGTTCTCAGGTTGGTGGCTCTGTTTTACAGAAAAAGGATATGAATAAGCTCATAGCCCTCTCATCACATTCTCTCACCTCTGCATCGCCTTTGCTTTCTTCTTCGCTGCCGTCCTCGTCGTCTTCGTCGAGGTCGTCACCGTCGTCGTCCTGACCTGGCGCATCCGCGTCCGCGGCGAGTTGATCCGTCAAGAGGGCATTGATCTCTGTGCAGACAAACTTTTGCACCAAGGGAGGAGCTAAAAGATCGCAGGCGTACCTTTTTGCGCCTGTGCCAGCGATGCGACCAACCCACCCGCTGTTGGGATTTTTACGACGACGTCCATATTTTATAAATGCATGCTCCCTGTGTTGCGTCACTCGAGCACGCACAACGCGCAACCCTGCCCTCGCAACCCTTTATTCACCTGCCGCAGCCTACCTTGCCGTGCACCTGGCACAGTGGCCGCGCATCGACTCTTTTCTTTCTTTCAGGCTTTCCCTCTTCTTGCGTTGCGCTTTCTCCTCTCCTTGTCGACAAAAACGCACGCCACGTTTTGTTTTCGCTCTGACCCTTTGCTCCCAACCGCAGTTTACTGGATAATTTGGCAAGAGAATGAGCGACAGCGACTGGGATACCGTAACCGTACGTGCACCAATTCGTTTGGGTTGGCGTGTCTCATACTTTCCACGGCAGGTCATCCGCAAGAAGCCCGCCTCGGGCGGTGTGCTCAAGACTGAGTCGGCCGTGAACTCGGCCCGTCGTGCGGGTGGTGACGTCGTGACAGAGAAGAAGTGTACGAACCCTTTCCTCAAGAGAGAACTCTGGCTTAAAATTTTTTTTTTGGGGGGGGGAAAAAAAAAAGTCACTGCCGGTTCAAACCGCCAGACCACGGCGGCCAAGGACTCTGCCAAGCTGGACCGTGAGACGGAGGAGCTCCATCGTATCGTGACCTCTCTATTCTGTCACCTGACGCGTTTTCCTATGCAGACGACAAGGTTGGCCTTGAAGTCGCTCGCATCATCCAGCAGAATCGCCAAGAGCTCAAGCTGACCCAGAAGGAGCTCGCCCAGCGCATCAACGAGCTCCAGACGACGATTTCAGAGTACGAGAGCGGTCGCGCCATCCCCAACCAGCAAATCCTCAGCAAGCTCGAGCGTGTCCTCGGCGTTCGTCTACGGTGCGTTTGGTCTTTCGTACCTTCATCTAAAACTCGTTTTGCACAGAGGCGCAAACAAGGGTGAAAAGTTTGGTGGACCCAAGAAGACAACAGCGTAAGGCCCACTGGCAGTATGCAACAAAAAAGCGGATGGATAGTTAGGGACAACGTGTGCCAAAAAAAAAACAAAAAAAAACGAGAGCGAGTTTGAAAGTACCAAAGTGTGTCGACGACGAAATGGGCAATCAGACGTCACAGCTCATTGAAGAGCTCGCCGAGTCGACCAACTTTACGCGCGAGGACATTCAGAAGATGGCCCTGCGCTTCAAGAAGCTCGATAAGGACGGCAACGGCAGTACGTGCAGAACCAAACAAAAAAACATCCCCCTTCGCAATCTCTCACACATACACAACAACGCGTCCTTCCTCTGCCAACCCACCCACCCCCCGCCGTCACAACAAACAAACTAACAAACCCGTGCTCCCGATACACAGGTCTCGACCAGAATGAGTTTATGGCTGTGGCACAGATTGCAAACAACCCGCTGGCACGACGAGTGATTCAAATCTTTGACGAGGACAACGGCGGTGACGTTGACTTTAAAGAGTTTATCAAGGTGCGGTGTGTTTGAACGCGGTGAATGGGTCTGTGAGGGGTGAGGGGTGAGGGTGAGGGGGGGCTGGTGTTTTGAACGCTGGGTCCGTATGTTTCTAACTGTCCGCGTGTAGGGTCTGTCTGTGTTTAGCCCACAAGGAGACAAGACGGAGAAGCTGCGATTTGCCTTCAAGGTGTACGATATCGACAGGGACGGCTTCATCTCCAACGGCGAGCTCTTCCAGGTAACGACTCGATGTTTCAAAGGGGCTCTGGACCAAACACCGTTTGAATACACAGGTCCTCAAGACGATGGTCGGAGACAACCTCAAGGACGCCCAGCTCCAGCAAATTGTCGACAAAACAATCATCAAAGCCGACAAAGATCAGGACGGAAAGGTGTCGTTTGAAGAGTTTTGCGACATGGTCGAGGGTACAGACATCATCGGACAGCTCACTCTGCCGCATATATGATTCTCTTTTTTGTCTGTTTGTGATGTCTTTTTCTTCACTGCACCTTCTTCACTGCACCTTCTTCACTGCACCCCCAGTTATTAGTCCAACCAAAAAAATATAAATATTTTTTGTTTTTTCCGATGGCAACACCGAACCACCAACGCCTGGTGCTCAATGTGTACCCGGTACGGCGGCGCAAATGATAGGGTTGGGTCTTGACTGACCAGAGCACAGCAGAAGTCGGGCGAGACACACGCCAACGACACGGCGCTGTCCTACCTGCAGTACTACGTCGAGCAGCGTCCGGTCAAGCTGCTCAAGGTGGGCGCGTTCTTGGAGAAGAAGATCGACGGCGACTACCGCAGCAAGAACGTCGTGTACGTTGTTTCTTTTTGCTGACGGGGTGAGAGGGGATGAGAGGGGGGTGGGCTCAGTCTCGCGCTGACCCATGGAAAAAACAAAAAAACAGGAACCTCAAGATCTCGGTCGACATCCTCAAACACCTGATCAAAGCGTCGCACGGCAACGTGGGCGCGTTCAGCCCGTACGTCATGCACGTCGTCGCCCGCCTGCTCAAGTCGGAGGACCTCGAATGGATCAGCCTCGGCACCAACCTGGTACGTGGACGACCGTTTGCTGCAGCACGCTAAAAGAAAAAAAAAAACAATCCGCCGAATCATGCATGCAGTTTGTGAACCTGGCCGCGGTCAACTCGAACGACCTCGCGTCCTCAAAGCAGAACGAGACGCGCGATCTCCTGGTCGAGATCATCGAAGCCTTTGCCAGCCTCGCCTCGCACGTGGGCGACGGTGAGCACAACGTCGGCTGTCGTCTCCAGGGCCTCAAGGGCATCAGTGCGACCGTGAGCTCGTCCGCGCTACTCCGTGCTGAGAATCAGCCCCTCCTGGAAAAGGTCATCCCCGTCGCGTGGACGACCCTGCGCCACGCCACCATCGCGGATCTCCGTGCCTTCGATGACAACGCCAACCCGGTGGAACTCAACGAGTATAGCTCCAACGCGGTCATTGTCGCCGCGGCCGTGATCAAAGAGGCTGCCGCCCGCGTCACAGCCACGTCGGCCCCTCTGATCATCAGCAAGATGTTTAGCTGGATGGCCGAGCACAACCTCTGGGAGACCGCTGGACTCTTTGAGCAGATGTTCAAGCTCATCTCTGGGTCGCTCACGCCAAAGTACACAAACCTGTTTGTGGTCGAGTGCACCAAGCGCCTCTCGAGCAAGAGCAAGGACCAACCAGAAGCGTTCCGCACGCGCCTCATCTCGATCCTCAACTATATCCTGACCAACGCCAACGGAAACTCGAGCGGCGTCTCGCTCTTTGAGCTTCTCGACTCGCTCGCAAACCACGTCACCCCAGGCCTCCTCGATCTTCCCGAGCAAGTCAAGGCCGCCCTCCCGCCCAAGGAGGTCGTCGAGTCCGAGTCCACTTCGTCGATCAAGGACAAGGTCGTCGGGGGAGGCCAGGAGCTCAACCTGGCCATCTTTAGCTGCGTTGGTATCGGACGTCTTCTTTTTGTCTTCTCACATTTGATACCAGAGAAAGTGTCCACCTCTGTTGTCTCGAACAGCGTCAAGTACGACTGTCTCGAGCTCCTTCTCAACCGTCTCTCCAAGGAGGATGAACGCACCAAGCAGAACGCCGAGGAAGAGCAGATTAGTCTGCACGGTCCTTTCCTCCAGATTATCTACACAGTGGCCACGATCAATACCGAGAGCGACTTTGTGACCGAGTTTAACCCCACTGTGCTCACAGCCTTTGCCAATCTGCTCAACAACAACAATCGCGGTAAGAAGAAGGAAAACGATTCTACTGCAAAATTAAACTTGTATTTTTTCAGTTGTCCGTCTCACGTCGTTCGCCATCATCAAGCGCATTTTCTTCAACTTGTCTGCTAAGGCACCGGGCGCCACTCTGTCGTCCAAGACGCGCAAGGAGAACGCGACCAAGCTGATTGATCAGGTTTGGTTTCGATTTTATTTTTTTTTTCTTTCTTCTTTTTGATTAAATAATGTCCACAGTTTGGTCAGCTCCTGCACAAACGACTGTACGATCTGCTGACAATCTACAACCAAGTGTCGCCGTCTGATTATGCTGTCACGTACGAACTGCTGACGGCGCTCATCGAACTGTTTGGCCTGCCCGAAATTGCCACGATCGTCCCGATCCTGATCAAGGTCCAGGCCGAAAACGCCGCGCTCGATGCCACAGCCAACGCCACGCGCAAGTTGGTCGCAAACCATTTTGTCGTCGGTGTCCTGGCCGCTGTCGCCGCCAAGGCCAAGAGCGCAAAAGCTACCGAATGGCTGTCCAAGTATCAGTCCTCGCTCGAGTCCAAAAAGCAATGGAAGCCACTCCTCGACTTTTCCGTTTCCGAGCAAGAGCAGCAATTGCTCCGTGACTCGAGCATGGCGTAAGAGTGTTTCTTCTCTTTTCTTTTTTTTTCTTTTTTTGTCTTTCTTGGTTTTTACGGGGGGTTCACTTTAGAAAACTCGAAAAGCGCCTCACGCGCAAGGATGAAACTGCCCTGGCCATCCCTGAAGCCATCGCGGCGTTTGGCAACCCTGTGGATTCTTTTGTAAACGACCTCGTCGACGCATACCCTGACGCGCCCGGAGCCATCGTCACGGCTCTCAAGTCAGAGTACACTGTTCCAAGCGAGCAAGAAATTCAACTCGGTAAGAAATAAATTGTTTGCAGAAGAAAACATGTAATCCTCTTGTGCAGATCAACAGCCAGCGCTGGGTCGCAACGTCACGACACGACGAAAGACCGTCTTTATGCTTGGAGGAAACGAAACAGTCTCTGGAACACGCGCCCGCACACTCATGGAGGCACTTCGTAATCCCTTATTATTTCTTCAACGTGCATTAAGGGAGCAACAAACAAACAATTAGAACCCCCCAAGTCTGAGAGCTCTGCCGCATCGGCCGAAGGCATTTCGTCGGCAGACATTGTTCCTGCGCCCACCACAACAGACCTCTCGCTGTTGCTCGCTTACAAGCCGCGCCACCTGGAAGACAGCGACAATGGTCGTGCCGCCGACGACGAGGCAGAGGAGGATTCAAGTGACGACGAAGACTATGAAAAACAGGGGCACGACGTGGCCGATGCTGGCGAGACCAGCAGCATAGACAGCAACCCGGATGCTCCCGTGGGTCCCAAGGAGCATGTCGCCTTTAAGAAGCACGGCGTGTCCTCGCCCATCAAGAAGGCGGTCACTCCCAAGAACGTCTGGCCCATCCGCCGTTCTGCATTTTGAATACGTTAAACTTTGGACTATGTCTTGTTGGATGTTGTTGTCTTGTTGTTTTTTTTTTTGTTTGTTTTTTTAAAAAAAAATTCCGACCAACACACACTGCACACTTCGATTATTGCTCTTAGATTGCAGATGCGGCCCTGAGCGCCTGCTCAAGGTCGTCGATCAAATCATCGACGTCCTCAATGCCGATGCACAGACGGATAAGATCCTCAGGCAAGGCTCGCTCCTTGCGGACCGAGGCCGGGATGGACGCGTGCGACATACGGCAGGGCATGCTGATGAGCGAGTTGACGCAACCAAAAGAGACCGAGATGGTGAAGAGGCGAGCGGCCTCGACAACCTGCTCTGACACCATGGTTGAGCCCGTCTCAAAGGACAAGACAGCACCGGATCCAGTGGCCTGGCTATGGTGCAACTCGTACTGTGGGTGCGACTTGAGGCCGGGGTAGTGCACCACAAAGCCCTTCTTCTCGAGGTATTCTGCAATAATGTGCGCGTTCTTCTCCTGGCGGTCCATGCGCACCGACATCGTCTTGAGACCGCGCTGCAGGAGCCAGGCGTCAAAGGGCGCAATGCCAACACCCGTTGCGTTGATGATAAAGTAAACTTTCTGAAGATAATATTTTTATTTAAATAAATAAAAATTCTTGTTATCTTACATCAGAAATGGCCTTGTCGTTGCAAGCAATGACACCCGCCATGAGGTCGTGATGGCCGCTAAGGTACTTGGTGCCAGAGTGGTACTCGATGTCGGCGCCGAGTTCGAGGGTAAGCTGCAAATAGGGCGACATCATTGTATTGTCAACCACGACCAGGGCTGCAGTTATTTTTTTTTTTCAGTACAGACAAAAAACTGGCAAGATCGCTCATACTGTTGGGGTTGCGTGCATGGACCATCGACGCGATGCCACGAAGGTCGGCGATCTTGATGAGGGGGTTTGTCGGCGTCTCCAGAAGGACAACGCGCGTGCGGTCGCTCATGGCCGCCTCGACCGATGAGATAACACACGTATCCACGTGGTGCGTCTTGATGTCCTGGTTCTCGAGATACTTTAAGAGTCGGTTGGTTCCTAGAGGGGAGAGAGAGAGAGAGAGAACGTAAGTTTCATTATGCAAGTTGCCCAGTATACCTCCGTAGACGTCGTTTCCGGCAATGATTTCCTCGCCCGCCTTGACCTGGCGCAGGATGACATCGAGAGCCGTCATGCCCGAGCTGACGGCATAGGCGTACTTGGCCGAGCACAAGCGAGCAAGGTGTTTCTCCAGCTGGGAGCTATGATCCTGTAAACAAAAGCAAAGAGCGATCGGGCGACATACCGGGTGGGGTTGCCACTGCGCGTGTAGTCGTACTCGCCAAATGTGGTCGAGGACGTCTGCTTGAAGGTGGCGGTCTGGTAGATTGGCGTCGAGGACGGGTGGTAAGGGTCGTTGCTTCAGAAACGACGAGTGAGTGAAAAAACCAAAAAAATGTTGCATTTAAAAAAAAAGACATACCTGTCGGCCTCGACGCGGACGATCTCGGTGGCACGACGGTACGAGGGCTTGGTGGGCGGCACCTCGGGCTCGGCGTTGCTGCTGGACGACAACGACGACGACGACATCTGTTATTTTGGTGTTTCTTTTTTTTTTTTTTTTTCGCTGCGTTGGGGTAGGCTTGTTCAGTTGACAAGGCGCTTTTGGTTTGCTCTATGTATTTGTCCACGAGATTTATCCCAAGTCGTGCACGTCCCATTCTTTTGTTTACCGGCAGGGAATGTCAAATGAAGAGGACGTGCGCAGGAAGACCAACATGCACGCTGCCGACTGGCTGCCGACGGACTGTAACGCAACACGTAAAGTGGTGGACGTAACACGTTTTATTCCAATGTGGCTGCGTGCGATCAAGCGAACGATTTCTACCGGCCAGATTGCTGCTACCAAGATGGGGTTATCCTACGAGGTAAGTTTCCATGATAAGAGCATGCGCAACAACAATGGAACAATCCTCTGTGTTTTCGGGGGGGGGGGGGGGGGGAAAAGGGTGGGGTT
>Ga0302233_10000694_pt1 | contig 26256 bp, 42 predicted proteins | sample II_Palsa_N3_1_FD_193516 | JGI IMG/M metagenome (GOLD analysis project Ga0302233, IMG submission 193516) | Peat permafrost microbial communities from Stordalen Mire near Abisko, Sweden - II_Palsa_N3_1 | ecosystem: Environmental > Terrestrial > Soil > Palsa > Peat permafrost | place: Sweden... | reverse complement strand
GCAAGAAGAAAGGAAAAAAAAAATTTTTTTTTTTTTGCTTTTGTTTGTGTGCGTTTTTTTATTTTTATTCTTCGTTTCATCAAAAGATGGGGGACGGAAAGTGGTCTGCGGCAGTCCGTCGCGCCACCGGTGGCCAACCGATTGGTCAGCCGATGGGCCAGCCGCCGGGCGTGATTGCAATTGCAACGTCGTCGTCAACAAAGAGACGCTGGACACTGGCGCCACCGACAGTACCACAACCACAACCACAAGCAGATTATCCGCAACAAGCGCAAGCACATGTTCAGCCTGTGTCAAAGACATCGTCGTTCCAATTCTCCAAGGCGATTGCTGCGGCATCGGCATCGGCGTCGGCGTCAGCAGCAGCAGGGTCAGCTGCGACGAGATCAAGCGGGAATACTGGCAATAACGTGCGCATCGAGCAGACTCCCGACATCGAACATGGTCGCCCAGTGCTGATCGCTGAGCTGAGTGTATGGGCACGGCTGAATGCCGACAACCCGATCGACATTGTGACATTACCGCAGTTTGTGCGTGCATACGGGTTTCTCTGTCAAGTGGACGCACTCGACAATACACTCACCCTGCACGATGGCCCAAACAAAGTCAAGATCGATTGTTCACTTGTTGGTGAGGTTGTGCCCATGACCTTTGGGGCCCTGTACATGACCATCGGCCCCTTGGATCGCGTCCCCATTGGTCGAACGACGGTGCAAAAGAAGCCCAAAGAGGACGGCAGCCTGACTTTGCTAGAAGGACCTGTCTACGAACCGATAATACGCGCTCGGATTGTGCAGTATTGCGACGGCATGGACCTGGTCGTGTACCGACAGGTATTGCGACGGTTGCGTGCACGGCTTGGCTACTCGTTGGTCTGGCCAACATGACTTTTTGGTTTGTCTAGCAAAAACTTGTTACAAGAGTACAGACCAGGAAACGATACGAAACAAAATCATGATGGAAAAGGTAAACGATTATAGGGGACAGAGGTACAAGAAGGAAAAGAGGGAAAACAGAACGGAAAACAGGGGGAAAAAATTTTTGAAACAAGAAATATAAATTGTTAGCATGCGTTCAAGAGAGCAATTGCTTGACAGACTTGGATGTATCCTCATCGTTGAGATGCTTTGTCGTGTATCGCAAAGCGTTCAAAAGGCCCTCCTTGATGGCCCCCCCTTGCGCCTGGATGAGCTTGACAGATGCCTTGATCTACAAAAAGGCGGGCGTGAGAAAACTTATTTAGACTTTATGAACGAGACGCACGTTGATGGCAGAGTTCTTGGCAAAAGCACCCTGGGGGTTAACGTGATCATAGAGGATGATCAAGGCAACCATGACTTGCAAGCAGAACGGAATGGTCTCTGGCTTGGTGAACTTTGTTGTCTGAGAAGAAGAGTAGAAGGGAGAACTCGTTAGTGCTTGGGCTCTTGAATCTATATGCACGGACCTTTTCAGGATCATTGACGGCGTGCAAGCAAATTGTGGCCATGGTCGCAAAACACTCGTAGAGGTTGGATTGGGGAATGCCGTCGTTCTGATTACGAGCAGGGTTAGAAAACCTATCCAAAAGACTGGAAACGATACAGCGCCAACAAAGTTGTTTGTGTATTGGACCAAGCCGTTGAGCATGGGTGTGGGGACGGCTAGGAAGAGCGACATCTTGTTGGCAAGTTCGTCGCGGACGCTGAGATTGTTCAGGAGCGTTTGCTAGGATCATCGGCGGTCGTTAAAAAAAAACAAAAAAAAAACTAGACAGGTGAACATGGAAGGTATTACGTTGTCCGACATCTTGATGCGACTGAGGGTGCGTCGGTAGTACGAGAAGTCGTTCTGGATGTTGGAGTTGTTCATCTTGAGGTCGTCAAATACGAGGATAAAGTGGAGCAGATCGGCAAACTGCTTTGTCACGGCCTGCTTCTCCTCAAGGTTCTTGATGGGGTCGCCGTAGCACAACGCAAACAGGACCTTGCCAATGATGTCCTCTGCGAAAAATACGCACCAGTATTAAATACACGCTCGACTTGAGCAAGACATACCCAAGGACAACGAGTACTCGTAAAACGTCTTGAGGATCTCGACCTGGGGCACAACGGCATTCCATGCCTCCTCCTCGTTCTCCTTGCCGGGTTTGGAAATGGCCTGTGTGCGTTGAACACACAACGGCAGCGTGGTCAGACAAAACACACACTGTGGCCACACACTGTGGCGCCTTGTGAAAAGCAAACAACAAACCTTGGCAATCTGACTTCCACAGCCCGTATAGGCCTTGATCTGCTCAAGGATCTGTGTGGCCTGCGTGATCGACTGCTGGATGAGCTCGTACAGGTCGACCTCGCCCTCGGTAGGCTTGGCGTCTATTAATATTACCCAGAAGGCGATTGGGGGCCACAGACTGTCAGAACAGGGACGGTTTTTTTTTTTCGTGTTTCGCTTGGCTTACTCTCAAAGTCGACAAAGATGTTTGTCTCGAGCGAGTGCTTGTCACTGCGCAACGACAGCAGGGCGCCCATCTTGGTTCCTAGGAAGGGGAAAGGATGGAAGGAAGAAAAAAAAAAGGTCAGAGACGCATCCTCCAACCGGGAAGGAAAGTGGAAAGAGCAGCCAGCCAGCCAGCCAGCCAGCCAGCCAGCCAGCCAGCCAGGCAAGTGGGGCACTCCCACACTCACAACGCGCGATGATCTCCTGAACCACCTCCACACCAGAAAACAACAAACGCACACAGGTCGAGGCAAGAGCCAATGGTAGAAAAAAAAACAAACACCGTTGCTCACATAGGTTGGTAGGACAACACCACACGCTATCCCATTGCACAGCACAACAGTCAGCATTGACTGGACACAGGACGACGCTCTCTGCAGTAGCTCTCAGTACGGGCGTGTCGCACCTCACAGACGTCTATTTTCCACTGCCAGCCCAAGCACGCGGCATTGGAATGAGCTCAGCCGAAAAAAGAAAAAAATTCACAGAAAACTTTTCACGAACGACGCTGGAGATTGAAGAGATCGATGGCCTGATCGCGCATAATAAACTTTTGGATCTTCCCGGTGACGGTCATGGGTAGCTCCGAGGCGAAGACCCAGTAGCGCGGGATCTTATAGTGAGCAAGCTTGGACTGGCAATGCTTGTTGAGGACGTGGGCAAAATCATAGTGAGGGCTGCTGGGCTCGGACTCCAAGCAGTCGATGCCCACAGCCTGTGCATTGGAAGCAATGACGGGGAGCTAAAAAAAAAAATTTTTTTTTTAAATTATCACCTATTTTGTAAATCTCACACCTCGCTGGATGTTCCTTTTGTGAGGATAAAGGCACAGACCGTTTCCCCGTACTTGGGATCAGGCACGCCAACAACAGAGGCATTAAGGACGCTTGAATGTTCAAACAAGACATCCTAAAAAAAATTTTTTTTTTATTAAAAAAAGTTTCAATCTTCGTTTCCTACCTCAATCTCTCGTGGAGAAATGTTCTCACCGCCGCGGATGATCAGATCCTTGATACGACCGACAATACGACAGTACCCAGTCTCGTCGATGACCGCCTATGAGTTTTTGAGTTTCTCAAATGAAAATCTTCTTAGTTTACCAGGTCGCCCGTCCTCAAGAAACCATCCTGATCGACTGCCTCGGCTGTTTTTTCAGGATCGTCCCAGTAGCCCAGCATGACGCTGTACCCCTTGGTGCAAAGCTCGCCTCGCTCACCAGGAGGCAAGGTATTGCCCTCCTCGTCGGTTACCTTTACTTCCAAATGTGGGTGTATCTGTCCGACCGTTTCTGAAGGAGAGCAAATATTTTAAAAAAGATCAATACGGCCTCTTTACGGTACCACAGCGAAGCTCCACTGAATCAGAGATGGCAGACTGGAAGGACACTGGCGACGTTTCGGTCTGGCCATAACAGATGGTCATGCCGGAGCAATGCATTTTCTTGATGACCTATTTATTTCTGCACGTCAGACCAAATGTTCTTTGATTGTTTTTTTTTTTTTTTTTTTTTTTGCAAATCGCACTTACGTTGTTCATAGTCTCGACGGGGCATACACTACCGGCCATGATGCCTGTGCGCAGTGTATTGAGCTTGAATGAGCTAAAGTGCTTGTGGTTGAGCTCCGAGATAAACATTGTCGGAACGCCCTGGAGGGCTGTGCACGACTCTGTCTGCACAGCTGCGAGCGTGGCGCCTGGGTCAAACGTCGCGGCAGGGTAGACGACGGCAGATCCGTGGGTCATCGCGGCTAGGTTGGACATGACCAAGCCAAAGCAGTGATACAGCGGGACCGGCGTGCAGATACGATCGTTTGGCGTGAGAGCGATGCCTTCGCCAACAAAGTACCCTGATACACATCGTGTAGAATAAACAAACGCCAAGTAATCGCTGATTTCGTACCATTGTTGAGGATGTTGCTGTGCGAGAGCAGCACACCCTTTGGATTGCCTGTTGTGCCCGACGTGAACTGAATGTTGATTCCCTCTGACGAGTGCAAATGACCCGACACCAGATCCTACCGCAGGTGTCAGTATTAGCCACACACCCCCATTCAGCGCAATACCTTGGAATCTATCGGGTTCTCCACAAGCAGGTCGTGGAATGGAAGAAGGCCTGCGTGTTCCTTAGAATCAATCGAGATGATGTACTCTAGGGACGGCACTGCTTTTGACTTGAGCGGCTTGTCTGGACGATGCTGGGGGTACAAGATCAGCTGTTGCTCTCGCTGGTAAAAAGTACCGCGGTGAGCTCAGGGAAGAGCCCATTGAGGATATCCAGGTAGTTGCTCGACTTGATAGCAGGCACGATCAGTAGCGCCTTCATGCCCACCTTGCGGAAAGCATACTGCGCCTCGTTTGCGCGGTAGGCGGGGTTGACCGTAACCAAGAGGATTCCCAGCTTGGCGGCCGCAATCTACGCAGTGCATTCAGTTGTCAGGACAGCGGGATGATACGTTGCCTGGGCCACTAGGTAGTGGTACGTGTTTGGCAGCCACACTCCAAGGCGATCGCCCTTGCGGAGCCCGAGCTGGTGCAGCCCGTTGGCAAACTGGTCCACGAGCGTCGCCAGCTCCCCATAGGTCAGACGGGCGTACAACTTTGTGGAGTCTGCGAGAAACTTTGACCACTGGTCGCCGCCGCCGTTGGGCACGAAGTGCGCATGGGCGTGAGGGTCCTTGACAAGCTGTGGGTGCAGCTGGTCGAGCACGGCCACGGCCAGGTGGTTGGGGTACTGTTTGACCTGGTGGTGGTGGTGGGGGGTGTTTTCTATTTTGGCTGTAGATCCCGCAAAAACATACCGTCTGGTCAAAGGCCTCGCCAATCGTGTCGGTCCGCAGCGGCACAGCCGTGGATCCGACCACGTGCGCCTTCGTCAGGGCACTTGCGGCCGCGGCTGCGTGGCTGGCAGCGCTGGACGCGGACCGCTTCGGCAGGAGCAGACTGTTCCGGAGCATCGTGACGGAAAATTCCATTCGACGATGACGACACTCAAGGTCAAATTGGGCAGCGACGAGATCCCGACAGCCGAGTCGCTGCTCACGCTCGGTGGCAGCGCCGGCGGCAGTGGCGGTGGCGGCGGCGAGGCCATTGTGGTGCCGCCGCTTGGCGTGGGCCTGTGGTCGTGGGGCGAGACGAAGACGTGGGGCTACACCAAGACCCCCGAAAACGACGCGGCGATCAAGGCCTCGTTTGACGCGTCACTGCTCAAGGGCGTCAACTTTTTCGACACGGCCGAGGTATGGACAGGACGTGTGTGTGTGTGTGTGTGTGTATGTATGCATGTGTGTAAACTGACCCATTAGATTTACGCCAACGGAGAGTCGGAGCGTTTCCTCGGCAACTTTCTGGCCGCGGACCAAGGTTTGTTCTCGGGTGTCAACAACCTTGCTGACAAGGCCGCAAAAACAGGCAAGAACAAGATTGTAACGGCGACAAAGTTCTTCCCCAATCCACTGTATGTGGGCCCGTGGGGCTACCCGGGCGTGCTCACATCGCATCTCAAGAGCTCGCTGGAGCGTCTGCAGCTCAAGCAGGTGGATCTATATCAGAGTAGCACTAGCGTCGTCAGGTTTGAAAACTAAAACTCGTCGCACCCCCTCCCCCCCTGTAGTCCACGGACCCATCCACTATCTCACCTACATCGAGACGATCGCGGACGCCCTCGCACTCAGCGTCAAGGAGGGCCTGGTCAAGACCGTTGGTGTGTCCAACTACTCTGTCCCCGAGATGCGTCGCATGCATGCAGCTCTTGCCAAGCACAATATTCAGGTGCTATCTTGGGCTCCCACTTGTACTTTCTAACCCACCAAAACAGCTCGCCGTCAACCAAGTCGAGTACAGTTTGCTGCATCAGCATCCTGACCACTGTGGCTTGATCGAGGAGGCCCACAAACTCGGTGTCGCAATCTTGGCCTACTCTCCTCTGGGTCAGGGCCGTCTCACTGTGCGTCCTCACTTTGAAAGAAAATGTATTTTTTTACCCCTGAAAAACTACTATTTCAGGGCAAGTTTGACGTCAACAACCCGCCCCCCTCCAATCGCAAATTTGCAAATGTGTCCATTGAGCAAGTTCAGCCGCTGATTGAAAAGTTGCGTGAGCTTGGCGCCAAATACAACAAGACCCCGGCCCAAATCAGTCTCAACTGGATCATCTGCAAGGGCGCCATACTGATCCCTGGAGCCAAAAATGCAAAGCAGGCCGAGGAGAATGCCGGTGCCCTCGGCTTCCGTCTGACAAAGGAGGAGGTCGCAGAACTCGAGAAGCTCGGCTTTGAAGGCAGCACCAACATTTGGCAGCATGGATGAGTCCTTGTGCTCGCCAGGATTGAAAAAGAAATGTTTTTTTTTTTTTTTTTTTTTGTTACAATGCAAAATTTTACGGTAAGAAATCTAAGAATACATCTAAGAATACAGGGTAAAGTCGGCAATCTCATGGACGACGTTCATGCCGGCGGCTTCGGCGTAGTTGGTGGTAGGGGCAGAGTTGGCGGCACCGCTCGAACCGGACTCGGTCTTGTTGAGCTCGGAAAATCGTTCCCCAATTCGACGAATCTGACGAGCTCGGGACAGAAAGTTGGACACGTATTCGTTTGGGCCCTGAAAAAATAACATCATTAAAAAGGATCATTTTGCCTTGCTTTAACATACGTGCAAACTCGCCATGTGATTCGCATGGAGCGCCACTTGACGAACAAAGATTGGCGCAGACTTTGTGGAAACAACCTTTGGCGTCACGAGGGGAGAAAAGTCGGGCAAGTCGTTCTTGGACAGCATGCTGACTTGCACGGTGTCCTCGTCCAGAGGCTTGACGACAATGTTGATATAGTCAAACTGGCTGGCAAGAGTCCCTTTGTGGTTTTTTTTTTATTTTTGCATTGAAAAATTAAAGAATATGGCAGGGAGCAAGTGATACCAAAACGGTAGTCGTCGCCAGAATCGTTGTAGACGATCGTCACATAGTCGTTGCCGATGTGCCGCTTCTTCATGAACCACTCGTTCGACGGCATCAGTGTGGCAACATGGAAAATCATCTGAGTAATGTGATCCTGCCAATAGTACGCAAACTCTCCGTCCACGCCGTTCTCAATATCAAGGCCTCCTGTGTACACATCCTTGCAATCTAGAAGAAAAAAATTTTTTTATTATCATTGTGTGATACTTGTTGCTTCGTTTATACCCTTGAGCAGCAAGAGCTTGCCGAGAGACGAGATAAACTGAGAGTACTTGGGCGATCCGTGCGAGTTGCCGAGAATCTCGGGCTCGGTCGACTGGCCTGGTCCAACGTAGATGACTCCAATCTGTAGACAGCATTGTTAAAAAAAACATGACTTTTTTTCTTTCTTTCAGAATGGTTTACCTTGTGGAAATCGACGGCAGGGATTCGATCGAGGTTCTTGAGTGCGCGCGTTGTCGCCTCGCCTTCTTTCAGAGGCACCGGCGTCACGACCGACGCACCAGGGTACATGAGCATTTGGAGAAACTGGAACGACGGAAGGATGTACGTGTCTCGTTGGGCAGGTCGATAAGATCCCGTGTGTCTCCGCTCAAGCGGGGGCTGTTGCTGAGCCGAGGACGACGACGTCGACATGGTCGGATCAGCGAGGACATTGGCTGCGTGGATCGCTGTCAAAGGCTCGATATTGGGCGACGATGTACGACGCTTTTGACGCGCGATCGACATGTGGCCGCCAGAAAAGGTTTTGCTGCGGATTCGAAGCTTGTCCAGCAGGTCCTTGCCCGACGACGCAGACAGGTCCTCCATTGAACCTGACGGCTCTTCCACCACCTGCGAGTCTGGCGGACCGGGAATCGTGATTGCCGCACTCTGAATGACAATCGACGGGAACGGTTCTTCCTGTTAGCAACCCGTGACGGTTAGGATGGATTTCCAAAAACAGAAAAGACGTACGTTCACAGAGGACGACCGGCCGCGCGTTGCACCATCAGGAGCCCCCACCTTATCACGAGTGGTGGCCGGTTGATCTTGATGGTCCGCCCCAGCAGAGGTAAGCTGAAAAGGCTGAGTAGACCCTGGCAAATGCATCATCAGCGTCGCGGGCAACGATACGTAGTCTGCCTCGTGGGTCACAACAGGACGATTTTCGAGACGGCAAAGCCACGCCGCGGTGCCTGTGGGTCGTCGCAGCGTGACCTCTGACCAGCCGCTCCCCGTGGACGAGATCTCGAGGACAGAGGTGCCGTACGCCCAAAACTTGCTGGTGGAATTTTCGAGCAGACGTTCGGCGGCGAACGACCGGGTCGGCTTGGTCTGGCAGGCAGCGTACGAATGGCGCGCGAGCATATCCAGGATGAGCTCCACTTGCTCGGGGACAACGTTGTTATTGTTGTTCCGGAACGGCTCAAACGCGTTGAGAAGACCCTTGGAGATGAACGACACGTACTTGCGTCGTTCTGACACGCGCAAGCCAATGAACCACACACACAAAACGCGGTGCGCCAAATCACGAATGTACATTGCGTGCTGGGTCGTCATCTATTAAAGGCAACTCATTAAAGAAGGATATCACGAAGCAAAAAAAAAAAAACTAAAAAATACCGTAGAGGCGCTTGTGATGATGGTCGGCCGCGCGGCCTTATCTGAAGCTGCAGCGGATCCTTGTGGTTGCGAGGGCACAGAAGCAGCGGCAGAGGCACGCGACGCAACAGCCGCCTCCGACGTGATGTGCTGCAATGCGATGCCAAAGATCCTCTTGTAGTCCATCTCGGAAAAGTTGACATGCAACTCAGGGGCTTGGATCAGTGCCGACAAAAACTCGAGAATGTGGACAGACATTGTCGGATTGGATGCAATCTGCAGCGGCGCGTTAATAATTTGTTTTCTTTTTGTTTTAAGCCCAGCATTGATACCTGTGAAAACTTGGCAAGAATGGGAGACAGCAGCTTTTGCATCGACAAAGGCAGCTCGACACTGCACAGATTGAGGGCATGAATGGATGTCTTGGCAGTGTTGCCGAGCTTGGCGACACCCTTTTCAAAGCAGAGGATCATGTCGTCTTGTTGAGCCTTGGTAAACAAATGTTTGTAACCAAGGAGGACGGTCAGGAGCTGGCATGCGAGCAAGTACATGTCGGACGGTTTCCGGGTAGAGTTTGCGGGCCAGTTGTTCACCCGGTCCTGCAGCGAGTTTTGCAGCACTCCCTCCATCACTGCGAGCAGGAGCTCACGGATCTGCGCCGCCGCGTTGGAGAACATGGCCTGCGATGAATAAGGCTCAATATGAAAATTGAAAAATACATGAAGCTAAACCACCTTGTTGGCGAGCTGAGCAGGCAAGCTGGATAGAAAAGGGTACACGAGGTCGTAGGGCTGAACGTTCTTTAGCAGCACGACCACAGCACTAAGGTATGAAGAGATCGGCAAGAGACCGCTCGCGTCGCGGATGGCAGACACCTGTACGCCAATGTAGGGCGACGGACTACCATGTTCCTAAAAGAAAGGATCAGATAAAAAAAAACATTTTTTTTTGCAAATATATTTTTAAAAGTTACCAGCACTGAGCGCCCAGGTTGTGTATCCACCTTTCCGGTGATTGTCGCCACCGATCCTGCCGTTGAAACGAGAGCAATGGGTGGAGCAGGTGATGTAGGGCTTGGTTCAGGTGCGGCTGTGGTCGGGTCAGATTTTTGTAGTGCCGACCTCTTGTAGTGACCGCCAGCATCGAGTATGTAGATTCGGCCAGGCTCCACAGCCCGTAGCCTCAAAAGTGTTGCCAGCACGTGCTGGCGTACAGAGACAAACATCTGGTTGCACTGTGATTAGATACTTCAAAAAAATATTTTTTTTCTTAAAATTATTACGCCAAAGATGCCAATAGTCTTGATGATTTCGTCAAAAATACTCAGACAGTACGATGAGGTGTTCCAGTAAAGCGATGCCTCGAAAATGAGCGTGAGGTTCTGCGGGTGGAAATGTAAAAAATAGAACCAAAAAAATGTAAACGTTTACAGTAATGGCATTCAACGACGTGGCTTCGATCGGGCTCTGGACGCAGCCAATCACTCCTTGCAACAATTTCTCTGTCGTTGCCTCGTCCAGGTCATAGTCGGTGAGAATGATCTGCGTGACGAGGTCGACGGCCATGCTAGGGTACACGCGGTAAGAAGCCAATCAAGTAAACATGGAAGTATTGTACTTTGCAACTTCTGCTTGGGACTCTTCGAGCAGCTTCGTTCGCACGCCCGCCGAAGTCGCTGAGCCGATGAGGTATGGAATTATCACTCTCGTGACAAGTTGTGCTCCGTGGACGACGCGAGTGGAGTAGTACATGGATGCGAGGAGCGTGAGTGCCCTGAAGCGGACAAGCGTGCGACTCTCGTTGCTGAAAAAGGTGGACATGAGGTTGTCCCAATCGTCGACCCAGCTTTGCGAGACAGGATGAATCTCCTCCGCGCGGAAGGTCAACAGGTGCAGCGTCATCGTTTCGTCGAGCTGGTCTCCCAGCATCGAAAGCAGGTCAAAGTACCTCTCCGCCGAGCCGCCAAAGCGACCACTGGCATAGTACTCGTATAGTTGCGAGATCATGGAGTCATACTTGCTCACGATAGACTGAACATTGGCAACTGTCGACTGGCGGTCGCGGACGTACCTCCTCTGTTGTAGTTTTTTATTTTTTTATTTGTATTATTTGTATTAGAGATTGAAAAAAAAAATATATATGTGTGTGTGTTGTGGGTACCCAGAGGATAAGCATATCGAGGATGATGTCCCACTCGACGGCGGAAAGTTCCTTGCCGTACTTTTTTACGAGTCGGTGCACACTCAGGATGACCTCCAAGTCCACCACCACGATTTGGTACATCACAGCAGCGTACAGTGACGGGAGGACGCTGACAAAGCTGTGGATGAGACTGTTGATCCGCTGTGAACTCCACGACGCCATGCCGATGAAGAAGACTGCGCCTCGTAACAAACTGCCGCTCTCCTTATGCTTTGGATCCTCCAGGGTGCTATGAAAATGTGAGACTCTGCCAGTACGATGAAGATCGCTTACTTGCAGAGAATTTGTATTGTATTGTGGGCACAGTGACTCCTGAAAAGATTGCGCACGATGGTCCAGCTGCTCTGTGTAAACCTGACACGACGAGGAATTTATTGATATTGAACGGAAGCATACTAATGTACCTCTCGACGTTGACGGTATGGCACAGGGTCTGCACAAAGACGTCCAAGGACGAAAAGGGAACGTAAGCATAGCGCACGACAACATCCATGAGTGCAAGGCTGTTGTAGACGTCATCGTTTGTGGTTGCCTTTAGGCACACGCTGCACGTGGCTACGATCATGTCCACGACGTCGTTTTCCTCCAACAGGGCAAAGTTGACTTTGACCAACCCGATAAGGATGAGGTAGATTGCATTCGCCTCTTTCGAGGGCGTCTTTCGCTTGGCCGAGTCAATGGTCACTGTATCGATCGTTTGTGGACTGTTCTGCCAATTCCATGTTACGTACGAAGAGACAGCCAGCTCAAAAGCAGGCCACAAAGGCCCTTGTCCAAGGACGCCACTTCGCGGCCCTCCTTTGTAAGCTTGCGGATGATTCTACACCAAAAAAAAAATGTTTTTTATTTATCCGCCAAAAAGAATAAGACAAGTAAATATCGAACCTGATGCGAGGATACAAGTCTGTCATTCCCAGAGAGCCCTTGTTGGCGACGCTCTGGTAGAACAGCGCTCGTTGGATGTCGGTGAGATACTCGGACTGGCCATCAATGATATCTGCCAAGAAATAGTAGGCTACTTGCCTTGCCTCTGCTGGCACGGACAACTGGAGGACCCTTGTTAGGGGGGTGAAGCGAACATGCATCAAATACCTCGGTCATCGTCTCCACGGCAGTCCACAGCTGAACGGGATCATCAATGTGCTGCACCTTGACCGCATCCGACAGGTCCTTGAGAACCTTGAGCCGCTGTGCCAGAGGCGCGGACGGCTCCAGGTTGTGGATGATCGTTTTGAGGTCGAGTTTGGGCGACGTGGTAGCCACTGCCGCTGCTGCTGCAGACGAGTCTAGGGCATCTGGGAAGCTGACGGGCCCAGCAGTAGACACAGAAGCGGCTGGGGCGGCAGTCCCTGAAGATGTCATCATCGTGTTACTGCTTGGGTGGACCAGGGTGCCTGTAATGCTCCCGGTAGACGACATCCCTACGAGAGAGCCAGTCGACGCGGCCGTGCTCACAGGTGGCTGCTGCTGTTGTACGTGTGCAGGGGCAGTAGCTGCTGACAAGGCGGGCGGTGCCGCCAGTGTGGTCGCAGCAACACCACCGCCGCCGGTCGCAGTCGTGGACGCCGAGGCCCACACGCGCAGCCTCTCCAGAAAGTGAGGGCCCTCGCCTGACGTCGCAGCAGTCAGGGATCCTATGGCCGCGCTCGTCGTCGTCGTCGTCGTCGCAGTGGCGGTTGACGCAGTCGCAGAGCTGGCGGTTGCAGCGGGGGGGATAGGGACTGCCGACGCAGTGGCTGGGGTGAGGTGCTGCTGCATAACGTCACAGTGACGCAACACTGCAAGTTATCAAGTTTGCTTACCAGGGCAGCAAAAATCACTTTTGACGCCCTTGTCTGGCAGGATGCCGCTGATCGTCTGCGTCTCGAAAATGGGCTCTACGCTCGTAAATTTGCATCTTTCTTCTTGGCCCAATCTTCCTGATTTTACAACTTTGAAGCATTGAGTCCCTTTGGCACGACGGTCTTGATGATGTCCCAGGCTGGCCCCTCGGGAGTCGCGTTGAGCGGCTCCAGCTGGGCGCGTTTGTACATGTCACGGTAGACGTCGCCGTCGTGACGTCCGAGGGATGAGTTGAGCGAGTAGTCGGAGAAGTTGAACGAGTCGACCAAGGCGACGGCGTTGGGGCGGATCAGGGCAAGGAGAGCACGGCTCTGCGAACGCACGAAACTGGCCTGGCGCGCCGAGACAAAGCCGTCCTCAATAAAGTCGCCCATGGCCTTCTCAAGCTCATACAGTGCAAACAGAGCACAAAGTTGCGAGATCACGGGCTTAAACGACACCGTGTTGGGCAGAGACTTGACCGTGTCGACAAAATTGAGGACGAGAATGTACGCGCAGTGGGCCTTGCTGGCAATGACAAGATCAACCGAGTTCTTGTCAAACGCTGTCTTGAAATCCTCGCCCTTCTGCGAAGACAAAAAGGTGTGAACAAAAACATTTACAAAAGGGGGCAATACCTCCATTAGGACACCGATCTGCTCAGCACAGGTGCCGATAAGTCGGGCGGAACGATGGGCAAACGCGGCGACAAGATTGTCAAAGTCGAGTACGTCCTTGGGCTCTTTGACGTTCCAGCGCTCGCCCGCCAGGCGGCCGAGGTTGCCGAGGTACTTGGCATTGCCAACGGGCTCCTTGCCCTTGAAACCGTCCAGGGCTGCCTTCACAAGATAGCGCGCAGCCTGCAACGCCATCACGACGTTCTCGCCCTCGTAGGTCGCGTTGGGGATGTAGTCGTTCAGCAGTTGCGTCAGACCAGAGAATGCATGGTATCTGTTTCCGCAAACCTTCCCATGTTGAGTCAAGATAAACATCAAAGTAGTGTTACCCGTGGCCACCACATGCCTTGCGCAAAACTTCAATGCCATCCGCCGTCAGATACGTGCAAAGCGATTTGAGGCCAGAGGACGTAGCGTGCAGTTCGGGGAGGGCAGAAAAATCGCCCTGTCGGAGGGGAAAACCGCTTAGTTTGGCAAACTTACGATGTGATCGTACCTTGGAGTCGCGAGCTTCGATAAAGTCATAGTAGATTTTCTTCATGAAGCGACCGGTGAAGAAGAGGGCAAACGAAGTGGCCAAGAGAGGGAAGAGGATCCATTGCTGGGTCTGGAAGTCGATCACTTGGGTCTCGTGCTTGTCGACCTTGTCGCCCTGTCGTCGGACGGCAGAATAGCGTGTGGCAATGGTAATGGCCTTGCCGAGATACAAGCCCGCATCAATGACAATGTGCGCACGGATGAAGACCATGGTGGCATAGCTCGCCTTGGCAACAGGAGGGCTAGAGTATTTGCCGTCGGGCGAGACGCTCGAATAGCGCATGAGCATCGAGTCACGAGGGGCGCGGTAGTTGGCTGCCAAACAAAAAAAAAAAAAAAAAAGACGGTTACAACAATTCAAGCAGTCCAAAAAAAAAAAAGCGCATACTCAGGCGCATAAAGCCATTGTCGATGGTCCCATCTGCAAGCAAACGTTAACAATGCTGCCCTTCAAAGTGTCAAGTGAGTTACAGCCAAGCTTGGGTCCGATATCGCCGAGCTCCACACCAGGGAGGGGCTTGTGCGTTTCGAGCGATCGGATCTGAATGATGAAGGCGTGCGGACCAAGGTCCTTGCCCTCAATGACAAGGCGCGCCATGAGGATGCAGTGCGTGGACGTCTTGCCGAGACCGCCGGGCCACCACTTGATGCCCGAGTCTGTGGGCGTGTGGAACACAAACTCGTGCGTGGCCTTGTCATAGACCGCAAAGGTCTCGAGTCCACGGATGAACGTGCCGTGGCCCAACTCGGTCTGGGCGTACGTGCCAATGACCTAGGGTCAACAAGAGTGTCAGCAACAACGAGACCTTCCTTTGGGCGCGTGCCTCATAGTTGATGATCTTGGGCAGCCAGTAGGCCTTCTGCTCCTCTGTGCCCTGACCCTCGACCGTGTTGATAAACATGGAAATGTGCAGGTTGGTGGGCAGGGCCGTGTCAACAGTCATTGCCAGGAAGCGCTCCTCCTCCGACGTCACGTTGAGCTTGTTGATGAGCTGCGGCAGCGCCAAGGCCATCTTCATGGCGCGGCGGTGCTGCTCGGTGCGCGGCAGGAAGCACAGGTCGTCACGACGGAACACGGGATTCCTACGATAACAATCAGAGTAGGTGGTGGGGGGAGCAGAGACGCGTAGGTAACGTACGACGTGAGCGCGTCTGTGATCACCTTTTGACGCGCAACGACCTCCTTGCCACCAGCCAAGAACTCGGTCAGCTCACTCACCTTGAAGGTCGCCTTGGTGCGCTCCTTCTTAATGTCCTCGCGCGGGTCCACAGAGCCTGTCGTTACATGCGCGTGAGTCTACTGAGGTGTGTGGACAGAGTCTCGGTACCCTGCTGGATAGCGGCTGAGACGTCCCGCACGAGCTGTGACATGTCCGGCGTGTCGGTAAAAATAAAAACATCAAGGAAGATCGACCAGCAACCTTCGACCATCGACCATCGACATTTCTTTTCGATACTAATAACTGACAGGCGTAGAGTTGGAGGATCCGAGGACAAACGGGCTTGTCTGACCGGGCGGGGGAGGCTGAGGGGCCGGCACAACAGTTTCGCGAATCCGCCGCAAAAGTTCGCTCATCTGGCTGCTGCGCTCCGTGTTGTTGAACTGCTGCGTGTAGAATGCATAAAAGTCGAGGAGGTGCTGAGAAATCTCGATGATCTACCAACGATCCATTCATATTCTTGCTCAGACAGTTTAATACAAACGTTTACCTCATCCATGTCGACATTCAACTCTGAGAACCACCGACGAAGATCGGCCAGCTTTGACGAGCTTGCATTTGTAATGCTCGTTACAACGGCCACAGCCTGAGGAGGGCGCCTATTAAGATTTAAATATAAATATAAAAAAAAGTACAGAAATTTCTCGTACCCATCCTCCGCTCCTGTTGCTGATCCTGCCGCCGCCGAAGACGATGAACTATCGCCGAGACTTGCTGATGTTGCAGCTGCATTGGATGCTGATGCCGCATTGTCTTCTGTATGAACGACAGCCATAAACAGTGCAGCCAGGGCGGTTAGGTAAGGTGGATAGAGCAGGCACACGTCGGTATGATAGCTGTCGTTGACAATGTTCCATGCAGCCTGAAGTTGATGCTGCTCCAACTTGAGATCCCTCATGTACCTTGTTGTTGTTTTAACTCGGTTTTATTTAAGGGAGAGGGGGGGGGGAAACAGTACTGCGTGAGCGGCCGGTAAGGATGATAGACAATCAGGTAGCAATCGAATTCTTCGAGCAAGTAGTACTCGCATTCGAGGATGTTCTCAGGCGTGTACTGGTACCTCTTGAACACGTTCTCGGCTGTCACGACAAGTAAGAGAACGCACCCACGCTGTTTTCTTACGTGACTGCTTGAACTTTTCAATCATCGCCGATGCTTGGATTACCGGACACTCTTCGACCTTGCAGGCCAAGTAGATGCACGTTGGACCAACGAGCATGGGGTCGCACACATGGAACGAGTTGCTGTTTTGTGTGTTTTGGATGAGTGCCTTGTCGTTTTGCACAACGGACAAAAGCACACCTCACATAGAAACGCCGAAAGTACACGATCGCCGTCGCCAGCACTTGCTGTCGCAGCTGGAGCATCTTGGCAGCCGATTGCAGCACTGTTGTTTCCCCCCCCCACACACACCACCACCACCCTTTCTGTAAGCTAAAAACGGTGCCACGGTGACGGTCGTTTACCACTGATGTAGTGCAGTCGCAATTGCCGCAGCTCTTCCATCTTGACGATTTGCAGGTCGTCCTGTTGGGAAAGAGCGACCTTTTGCCTACTCAGCAGCCAGTTGTTGCTGCAAAAGGGAATTCTTAGTGCCTGGAGGGAGGTTTGCGTTTGTACTTGCCAATGTGAACTGGACCAGAAGGACGCGCTCATTTTTCAGAGGAAAATGAGCACTGCGCGTAAGACCATCCACCTTTTTCTGTACCGACGCCCCTCCGTCTAGTTCCGGTCGTCAAGGAGGACAAGGTGTACAAGCGCTACCTGACAGTGTACAGCAGAACTGTGCGCTTCCCTGACGGCCGCGATGTGGACTGGGATGTTGTGGGCCATCTGCAGCCGAATCCCGTCTTTGTGGTCATCTTCCCGTTCAGCACGACCACGGGCACCACGACCCTTGTGCGCGAGTACTCTCAGGGGCCGAACGAGTTCAAGTACACGCTTGCCGCGGGTCAGTTCGAGCGCAAAAAGCACACGAGTGCTCTCGATGCCGCGCAAAGAGAGCTCGCAGAGGAGGCACGACTGTCCGCGGGGACGTGGATCTCGCTCATTCCCGATGACGGCTCGCACGACGGTGTGAGCGAACTCAAGTGGAGTACCAATAAGTTTCATCCATGGCTGTGTCTGGATCCCGTGCGCGACACCGAGGGCGCCTTTGCCGAGCGCGATCAGGATGGTATATCCCTCAGTTACTTTTTTATTTTTGAACGGCCGATGCATATACAGAGCTTTTCAGCGAGGTGAAGGACGTGGGCATGGAAGAGCTCAAAAAGTTGATACTGTCGGGCCAGGTGATGCTTCCCAGTGTTCAAACAATCCTGATGGCACAAGAGTATCTCAAGGTGCAAGGTCTTATCCCCACCACGATTTTGTAAGTTATTCTAATACTTTGGTCGTTTGATCAAAATCAAAGAAGGCAAGAAGACATAAGGATGATGAGGGAAAGTAGTGGAAGAAGAAAAAGAAATCCTATTGCTTTTTGAGCGAAACAATTCACTCGAGGTTTCCAATGATGGCCTTGGCATACTCGGAGCACTTGCTCTTGCCACCAAGATCGCCAGTGAGGACCTTGCCCTGCTGGATGGTCTTGAGTGTTGCCTGAAAATACCGTTTTTTTTTTCAGAATCAAGACAAAAGAAAAAAAAAAGAAATATATGTCTACCTTTTCAATGCGGTCGGCGTGCTCGTTGAGCTTCATGTATCGGAGCATCATGACGGAAGACATGAGGAGAGCGGTGGGATTAGCCTTGTCCTTGCCAGCAATGTCGGGGGCAGTGCCGTGGACGGCCTCAAAGATTGCGCCATCCGAACCCTGGTTGCCCGAGGGCGTGAGACCCAGGCCACCGATGAAGCCGGAGAACATGTCTGAGAGGATGTCACCGTAAAGGTTGGGCATGACAAGGACGTCGAACTGGGTGGGATCGACGACCGACTAATGACAAAAAACAAAAAAAAAAAAAAGAGGTGAACAAACAGCACAAGGATGTGAGAGCTTTTACGTTGAGGCAAGCGCGGTCGAGGAGAACATCGTCAAACTGGATCGAGGGATACTGCTTGGCAGCCTCGCGGCACTGCTCGAGGAAGAGGCCATCAGACTTGCGCCTACACAGCGCAACACAAAACCATTAGCGACGGAGAGCCACGTAAGGTGCCTTACATGATGTTGGTCTTGTGCACACAAGTAACACGCTTGCGGTTGTTGTCAACGGCATACTGGAAGGCGTAGTCGGCGACACGGCGCGAAGCCTCCTTGGTGATGACCTTGATCGACTGAACAACGCCCTTGGTGACCTATTTTTTTGGGGGGGTGGGGGGTGGGGGTGTTCACACAAGTCGCAAGCAAGCTGACGACTAGTACCTCGTGCTCGATGCCAGAGTACTCGCCCTCGGTGTTTTCACGGATGATGACGGTGTCGACCTTGTCATAAAGGGTCTTGTAGCCATCGATGCTCTTGCAGGGACGCACGTTGGCGTAGAGGTTGAAAGCCCTTCGGAGGGTCAAGTTGAGTGAGACGTGACCTTTGCCGATGGGCGTGGCAAGAGGACCTAAAAATAAGACAAACTAAATTAAAAACGCTACACGCTCTCTCTCTCTCTCTCTCTGTCTTTTCACGCATACCCTTGAGGCCAACACGGGTGCGGTTCATCGACTCGTAGAGCTCCTTGGGCAGGACCATCTTGCCCGAGGCATCCTTCTTGGGGGTGACATCGACCTCCTACTCATTTTTTGTTGAAGGGCCGTCAGTGCGATGCGATGCCACCCACGATGCGAATTTTTGCACGATACCTCCCAGTGGATGGGCACCTGAGCACCGGTGTAGATTTCACGGACAGCGGCCGAAATTTCAGGGCCAATGCCGTCGCCAGGAATCAATGTCACACCGCGCTGAGAGACAAGAAAAACGAAAACGCTAGTTGTTAGATCTTGTCCTCAAAACAGCGCTGCACATACCGCCTCGGTCGACAGGAGGCGAGCAGCGGTCTAAAAGGAAAAAAGGGGGAGGGGGGGGAGCGAGTTAGCGGAAGTACGACCATGACCTCGGGAAAAAAAAAAAGTACCAAGGGGCCTTGCGCAGAGAGACGACCAATGGTCGAGGTCAAGCCACGAGCAGCAGCCATTTGCGTAGAATGAATGGTCCTCCTGCAAAAGCCATTGCGGCAAAGGCGCATGTTAGTCAAAGGTCGGCCAACAAGACTACACGTGGTCGGCTCTCGTTTAAGACAACCCACTTGCAAAATGGCGTCTTCGAAACGCGGTATTTTTTTGGGCGCACTGCACTCAGTTCTGAGTTTACACCTGCAGGGAGGGAGAGCGAAGATGTGCTGGCGCCAGGAGAGAGTGCACAAGGCGCCAATGCTGTCATACCATCCAAGAGAAGCAACTCGCTTGGAAACGCAGCCGGCAATGTCAAACGAAAAGTGAGCAAACGAGTGCCGCAGCGATTGCCGACCTTGGAGCACGACATTTACGTGTCCAGCAAGAGCAATTTTATGGCACAGTACCGACGAGCTGAAAAGCTGTTGAACGATGGAAGGTATCCTCGGCAAATTTAAGAAAGCGATGATAAATTTGTCCATGCGCGTAGGCCACTCGTTGTAATACACGGGCTTGGCGTGGCGATGGTCAAAGCAATTGAGCTTGCCCTCAAGCTGGAGCGTGAGTCTCTCGGTCTTCTTGAGCTAGAAACGAAAACATCAACCGTTAAGCTCGTGGACGACCTTGATCCTCTGGACCAGGTACAAACTGAAAATTAAAATAAAAAAAAATAAAAAATAAAAAAAAATTTTTTTTTCACCGATTGTCAGGATGAACTACCATCTGTCCAGGAGCGACTCAACTCCTCCGTGCACATAACTATTCGCAAGCGAAAATCAGGGTGAAGATGCTGATCGGGTGAAGCTTTACCGCGATTGTGTGATATTTTGATGCGAGAGAGGGAGACACTGTACAGACGCGCAAACGCAGTTCCAATAAACCAAACAAAAGAGGAGCGTCCACTTTTTGGCCGAGCTGCCAATCATCTTCGGTGGACGGATGACGGCGACGTGCGACGGGTCGTGTAGGGATCGGGTTGAGGACGCCTTTCAAGAAGCGGACACGGGCAGACCACGACTCGGTGTCGATCTCGAGGTGGTGGTCGTAGCGCTCCTTGAGGGTCTCGCCGCGGCGCAGGATCGTGCCGTCAAGAACAGCATCCAGTGGGTCGCACTGGGTTGAGTCGAGGACTGCCTTCTTGTACATTGATGCACTCGGATCCCATTAATTTTTGTTCTCAAACTTGATCATGACCAGCCGAGGACCTCCGCAAGTCGTCGTGTTCAAGGACCCAACGGCAAAGCACTCCCCTGTGGCCGCTTCTAGGAGTGGCGGTCTCAGAAAGGGGTCTACGTCGCAGGCACCCGCCGGCAATGCAAAGGTGGCGCAGATGGTGCAGGACCAGGGCTCGATTCACACCGTGACCAAGGCCATGCTGGAGGAGGTGGAAGCATTCAGTAATGTCTCTCCGGAGCGGAGGCAGCGCGACGCTAAAGGCTCCTCTTACTTTCAGACGCATCCAATCTCGAGGGCAAGGCGCGCAAGAAGTACGAGCTACAAAAGCGCATCGAGCTTGGTGCCAAGGTAAGAAAGAGGATAAAAGCCATGCGGTCCGTTAATCTTTGTCCTGGCAATTGCAAGACGCCCAAGCGCAACAAGATCCCCCTGCCGATCCTGCACGGCATGAAGAAGAAACGCGACTTTGAGACAAAGGTTACGCGCGCTCGGGAGCAGGAGCAAGGGACATACGTGAAACCAAAGGATACTTCTGATTCTGACGGTGGAAGGAAGCGGTCGTCCGAGCCTCAGTTCAACCCAGGCGACAAGTTCCGCAACGGCACGGCCATCGTCACGTCCAAGCCACAGAAGAAGCCCGCGTTCGAACGATCGCCCGAAAAATCGTCGTTCCATGGGAAGAAAAAGACAAACAGCGGGAGAAGCGCTGGAAAGAAGCCCTCGTTCAAGCGTTAACCCTTTTTTGCTTTTTTGTAAACAGAGCATAGACTATGAAAAATTCACTTCTCACTTGGCACGCATGACAATGAGTCGACGCGTGGTGTTCATCGAACGGAGAAGCTCATAGGTGAGCGAGATGAATTTGCCATCGGCACTGACCGCATGCACGTCGCGGTCGTCATAATCCATGAAGGATTTTGAGGGCTTGGACAGCAACGTCCCGGTCGACTCTTGGAGCAGGCGCTTGTACACCCTGGTGTTGCGCTCAAACACTATTTATACATATACTTTTTTTCTTAAAGAAAAGAAAAAAAAAAAAAGCAATACCTATCAGGAGACGGTCGTTTGCCTGCCTTTGCAAAAGAAGTATGCGATCAGGCCGTGTCATGCCCGACATTATGGGGAAATCATAGTCGTAAGGGAATAGCTGGTAGACCGAGAACAAACGGACGTGCATTCGCAGGACCTGATTCTCGACGTGACAGTAGACCCATTCGCCGATCACTTTCAGCTACAGGGCCGTTGGTCTGAAAAATTGTATCGAAAAGTGCTTTTACCAATTCAAAGCTCTTGAACTTGTTGTGCAGCGACATCAGGTTGGTGAGCGCCAGTTTGTCCGCTTCCCTTTTCACGGAATCGATGTTGGCGTACTGCAGTCCGTTTGTCATCCAAAAAACGAGGTGCGGGCCGGAGCCAGCGATCCTCAAACATGTCAAGTCGATCACTTGCTCACTAATACTGCATAGATGTTTTAGTTAATACCATCGAAAAAGCACAAAAGTAAAGCCATACAGATCTCCAGTCATCTTGTCATAGATCTGCAGCCAGTGATCTCGAAGGCAGTAGAGAACAAATCGATCGTCGCAGTCGATAAAACGCGTCTCAATAGGGAAACCACTGGAGAAAAAATTTTTTTCATGAGATGTACTCAGTAAACGGATGTACTTTTCTTTTATGCTCCAGAGTGTCATCCCAGTTTTCCACGAGCACGCGCAGAGTCCTTCTTGAAACAGTACAATCATGTGCTCGTTCGTAACCCAGCAGCGAAGAAGTCTGCTCCTGGGAATTGCGCCTTCAATGCTGAAAACACGCTCCTGTGATGGACCGTCGTGCACGGAAAAGACAAAGCACATGTTGTCCTTGTCTGAAATAAATATAAGCCGGCCGTCGTATAGTCCACTGAAGAACACGAACCTGCACAGAAAGCAAAAAAATAAGAATGACACTATCATAAAATTAGAAGAGATACTCTGCGTCAAACTGCACAATGGTTTCGAAAGTCGAACTGCGGTAGGACAGGTCGTACTTTTGCAGTGCTTGGCTGCGCATTTTCCAGTCGGCCAGCTGCGACTTGACTGCTGGGTCTGGATCGTCCAACCATTCCGGAGTGAGATTGCGCCAGTTTTGACATACGCACAGGCGTTGCCAGAAGAAGGCGTCGTCGCGCACGATTGACAGCCAGCGCTTGGAGACACTCGTGAGCGTTGCAAACATTGACAAGTTGCCATGCCCAAGCGCCAATAAGAGGATCTCAATGCCAAGTTCGCGTGGCACCAAGCCGACAATGTCCATGCCATCCACATTTGTGACGACGGGGATGTGCGCGTTTGGTGGAGACCATCGATTCCAGTCGGCATGCTTCAAGGACACGTCAGACTCCACAAAGGTGCCGAGCACGCTCACCTGCATGCAGTAAGGCAATCAAAATAAAAGCAAAACCATCGACCGACATACCCCAATGGTGCCTCGGTTCATGTCATCCACGGCCATTTGCATATTGTTAGTGGACATGCCTCCTTCTGCTATTAATACGCAGCCTGTTGCCGTCTCTGCGATAAACGGTCTGGTGCATAGAAAGAAAAAAAAATAAAAATAAAAATCGTTTTCCTTTTTGCGGTGCATACACTCCTCCATCTTCCAAAACCGGGTGCAGGCTCGTGTGGGTCACGTCGATCTGCCGCAAGTAAAAGCACGAAAGACAGCCGTACTGCCACCACAATAAGCAAAACATTCAGGCATGGGGGAAAACGGATTTACCAACGAGCCCTTTTCGTTTGCAATTGTGGTGTAGAATGCGGTGGATGTTCGCATGTCGCTCTGGGCTGCGGTGAACTCGATCGTGTTTTGCCGTGTAATGATTGCGTATTTACTGGGCAGGTATCACGAGTTAATCACAGCAGTGGGGCACTCTGTACCGGATAGACTTGTTGTCTACGAGAGACCCAATGCACCAGAGTTGAAAGAGACGCAGCGTCAACGGGGTACCGACTGCGACAATGAGTTCGGACCCCGCTTGGCGAACACGATGTGCAGCCTCGTGAAAGGACGCAACTGCATAGGCAATCTGAGGACATTGTTTGTTTTGCCATATTCAATGCATTACCCTCGACATAGGTGACAGAGGATCCGAGGACGTTGAGTGTGTCTGCCTTGTACTGCGCCGGACCAAGAACACGGACCTGCGCAGCCGACTGGGGATCGGACAGCATGTGTTGGACGTGTGGATGGAGGGCGCCAAACCAGATGTAGTCGGGCATGGTGAACACTGCCTGGACGCGTGTGCTGTTTACAAAGCTGGACTGCGCCATCTGCAATAGCAGGGGCGCGAGCACGTCCTCGTCGGGCACGACGTTGCGCTCGTCCTGATGCTCCACTTGGACAAACAGCGCCGCGCACAGCCCATCGCGGACGTTCTCTAGGCCCTGTGCGCGGGTCGACACAGCAACCGTCTCAAACCGATGAAACTTTTGTGGCTGGTTCAGGTTCCTGGACATGAACGCCACGGCTGCGACATCGACCATGTCCCCCCTCGCCCCGACCACGTGGAACGTCAGGATCGGCGCTGGCGTCGTGAAACGGCTCATGTGGGACCCACACTTTACAAATCATGGCCGCCACCACTGGGTCTTTGGCGGCAACGATGGACGATGATCCGATGGACGTTGCCGACGTGGTCGAGCAGACCGAGGACGAGGACGACGACGAGGACGACGAGGGAGACGAGCAGCAGGGACAGCAGCAGCAGCATGTGTCCAGCACGGGGGTGTATCCGATGAGCTCGTACCAGCAGCAGCGCATTGAGAAGCTCCACCGCGGTGCGCAGCAGTCGGCGCGGGCGTTCAACAGCCTGTTGCTGCAGGTGCGGAGGAGGACAAGGGGAACCCTTTTTGGGGGGAGGGGGGGGGGTATACTGAACTGCGTACTGTATGTTTGCAGAGGAGAAAGTACACTCAGGTCGCGTACAACTTGCACACACGCCAACGACATGTTCCCTACGCGCGCCAGCCTGTCTTTGTCGTATGTGCATTCCTTTGTCGCCCCCTCTCCAACCCCCCCATGCTCACGTTCACGTTTTAACAACAACAGGAGGCACCCGTGGGCAAGTATCCCGTCGCGCTCACCCCCAACCAGTACCAAGAGTACCGCGCCGACACGTACCAGGAGGCGCGCCAAGTCGTGTTTGTCAAGCCGACGGTGAACCCCGAGGAGACCGCCGCCGAGATCAGGCAGCAGCAGCTGCTACAGGCGCAACAACAACAGCAACAGCTTCTTTTGCACAGCCAGATGCTGCAGCAGCCCGCGCACAAGCCCGTCGAGTACGGAATGAAGACGTTCCCCAAGCTTTCGTACACGCCAAAGTCGCTGCCGTCCATGCCCATCCCGCGTGCCACCAGCTCCAACACGCCTCCAACGTTTGTACGACTCGGCCGTCCGCCCACATCCAAAGCTGGCATCGAGCGTCGCAACGGTACGCCAACGATGGTCTTTTATTTCGTTTATTGACCTTGATCTACCTTTTTGTGTCTGCAGCAATGATCAAGGCTGCCGAGGAGGAGTATTTGGCGAAAAAGGAAAAGATTGCCAACACTGCCCAGGCAGCTGCCGACATCATGGCCGCCGGCGGTGCCAAGCCCATTTGTGGCGTCCTGCGCAACGACGGTTCCAAGTGCGACAACCTCGCGATCGACGAGCCTTGCGTGTGGCACCGTTATGTAGGGAGTACTAAAAACAGTGTACTCTTTTGCTCATCGCCGTTGGTATGCAGGGTGGCTACTACATCTGCGGCGAGATCCTCGGTACGGACCAGACCGGCCAGCTCCACTGCCCGCAACACGTGGACACGCGAGGCGGTCGCTGCGTCAAGCACATTGGAGCCGCTCTCCGAAACCTCGGCAGCCAGGCCCCCTCGTACCCGAGCCTCCCGGGCCCTGCGAGCACACCCGCGGTTCCCCCTTCTCCGAGCACTCCGACGCCTGCCTCGTCGTCTTCGCCATCCAAGAAAGTCCTCACTGAAGCGGAAAGGGCCGAAAAGGCCGAGCGGAAAGCTGAAAGGAAAGCGGAAAAGGCGGCCGCCGCCGCCGCAGCAGCAGCAGCGAAATCATCCATTTCTGCAGAGGATACAAAGGAGGCAGAGTCGTCTGCGAGCCTGCCAGCACTGGCCAACGGCAAGGCTATCTGCTTCAAGTGCAACAAGGAGGACGCGTTCACCAACCTCCTAGAGTGCCGCACCTGCAAGCGCTGGGGCCACAGCAAGTGCTGGAAGCTCAAGGTGGCTGTGTTCAACAAGGCCCAGACGTACGAGTGGATCTGCTGGACTGACAAGAACTGCCACAAGTGCCTCGACCCCGGCGACGAGGACAAGTTGCTCATCTGCGACAGCTGCGATCGCGGCTTCCACACTTACTGTGCATCGCCCAAGCTCTCCGAGCCACCGCAGGGCAAGTACTTGTGCCACTACTGCAAAGTTTAGAATTTTTTTTTTTCGCTTTTTTTTTGGGGGGGGGGGGGTGTGTA
>Ga0302233_10000691_pt1 | contig 26355 bp, 38 predicted proteins | sample II_Palsa_N3_1_FD_193516 | JGI IMG/M metagenome (GOLD analysis project Ga0302233, IMG submission 193516) | Peat permafrost microbial communities from Stordalen Mire near Abisko, Sweden - II_Palsa_N3_1 | ecosystem: Environmental > Terrestrial > Soil > Palsa > Peat permafrost | place: Sweden... | reverse complement strand
GACGAGGGTGCTGGAGCGTTCCCATGTTTGCGCTGCGTCCTCGTCGGGGTCGGCTGGAGGGTCAGACGACATGGTAAAAATCAAAGTGCACTCTTTTCACTTTTCACTTTTCACTTGACTTTGCACTTGACTTTGCACTGAATGCATTGACTTAATTTCGCAGCAGTTGTGCACTCGAGGAATACAAGACAAACACGCACGACGACCCGGACGGACAGATTCCTTGTGTTTTATATTGCTGTTAGCTTTTTATATTTAATCAATCAAATGTCGCTGCCAAAGATGGCATCGCCAGCCAGCTTCCCCGACAACGATGACGACGAAGAGGGGGACGCCGCGGCGTACCCAGACGAGGAGCCGTGGTGGAGGGACGATTTTGAACTGCTTCTCATGGGGGACGCTACACATATATCAATTAGAAGAGTTGCTGAAGTCGGTTCGACTTACCTGGCAGGGCTTTGGTCGGTGAACTGAATGTCGGTTTGGTGAGCACTTGGAGGGTTGTTGCCATCATTTGAGCCTTCCGCAGATCGACGTAAGAAGAAGACAAAAAAAACAATAAAAGTGCGTACGGGGAACAAAATGGGCGCCAGGGCCATCCGCATCATGCTCCTGGTCATACGGGCAACTGTCCACTCGACGTAGGGCTCTGTGAACGATGACGGCGGTGGCGACGAAAGGCCTGCAACGCGTCGTGTTGTCAGTGCATGCGCACGAAAGAAACAAAAAAAAACATACCAAGAGTTGTCTCAACATCGGCCATTCGTTTCCGCATGGACTTGTCCAGATCGTTGCTGCGCTCCTCGACGTTTTTGACAGTCTTCAGGAGCTGGGCGAGGATGGGTTTGATCACATCCTGCACGTCGGTGAGCTCCTGTTGTGACACCACTTTCGTCTTGAGGTTGTCCAGCCGCTTTTCCACTGCCGCGATCCGCATCGCCAAGTTGGCGACCTCCTGGTGCGGGTAGTGGATCTTTTGCTGGATGTTGCGAACATGGCTCCGGGAGAGTCCAAACAGAGTCTACATGAGGAGAACGGTGATAAGGAGACAAACATTTTATTATTCCATTTTAGAATACCTGCATGGGGTTGACGCTGGCGCAAAGGACAAAAAGGGTGATGTTGAAATCGTTGAGAATGCTCGCGTACTGGGGCACGCCAAGTCGATAGACCCGCAAGCCGCCTCCAAGGGCAAAGGGAACCAGGCAGATAACCTTTCAAGACAACAAAAGGATAAACGATGCAAAAGTCAACGGCACCTCGCTTACCATCAAGTAGACATTTTCCATCCACCTGAGCTGTTTAATGCTCTTTTCATCGCGAGCGACCGAGTCCACCTCTCCCTCGGCATCAATTCGCGCCTGATGGTACGCATCGTACAGTTCCCAGGGATCTAAATACAACAAAACAATTAGATCTCACTGAAACGGATTTGTCCGTGTACCCTTGATAAGCTTGTAGCAAAAAAAGCCGATGATGACAGCAAGGAAGATCTCGGTGAACACTTCACCGCCACCAAGCATGTACGACAGGACCATTGGCAGCACGCCGACGCCAACAGGAGTCATGTAACCTTTTCCGCTTCTAAAAGGAGCAAAACCATTTTGAATATTTTCGTATTCCTTTTTTTTTCTTCTTTTTCTTGCGTACCCACTCTTGCTGCCACTGGCTCTAGATGACGGCTGCGAGAGGGGCCCAGGGCGATGGCTCCGTGAGTGCATTCCGCCTGCTGAGCGCGAGCGCGTAGCCGCAGGAGGCTCGAACGAGTCGTGCTTCCCACGGCTCCCTGAGAACGACGACGCGTGTTTGCCACTGCTTTCGCTAGCACTGTTCCACGACGCCGAGGGCGGCCCAGTGGCGGCCGCGGCGTTCTCCTCGCTGCCAAACTCGTACAGTGCGTCGTCGTCTTCGTCGTCGTCATTGTCGTTTCCCACGTCAAACCCATTGTCTGCGCTCGGTGGCACGCGACTGTGAAAGTGGGAGTACGGGTTGGACGCCCTTGAAGACGACGCGGCGCCTGTTGCCCCTCCTGCTGCTTCCGAGGACGCGGCAAAGCTCGACATGTTGTTGCTGGAAGATGACGCCGAGGACGACGCGGACGAGGACGACAACGATGGCGATGTCGCTGTTGCCGTTGAGGTTGTTGCAGACGTCTTTTGGGGGAGCCGGTTGCTTGCCGTCGCTGCTGTTGTTGTCGTAGCCACGGGCAGAGTACGTTGTTGGCCTGCTGCAGATGGCATGACCCTCCTATTTTTGGATTGGGGGTGGGGGGGATTGAGGATATCAATGAGAACCAACAGTGCGAGTTTAAATTTGTGAGCAGTTCAATCCGGCAAAGTCCAAGGGACTCCCACGGCCAGCAGAACGCCAGTGGGCCCACAGGAAAACACTACGACGTTGACGCTATTTTTGCGACTGAAACAGGGCGACACACAAGCCAAAACGTGGCCGACGCTTTTTGGCGCGCTTTTTTTTTTCGGCGGGTCCCGTTTAACGTGCCGGTAAACTTTTGCAGCTCGGCAATGGAAGACAACAAGCTCCGGCTGGCCAGTGTGGAAGAGTGGAGGACAGTGCGACAAAACCTGGAGGGGCATGCGCTCGAGCTGTTGCAGTAAGACAGAGGCGTGATTCCGCGTTGGGCGTCTCATCTGGGAAAACAGGAAACTAGGGCCAAGCGCGGACGCACTACCGGGTCTGCAAAAGTCTGTGAGCCATGCGGTGGAGGCCGTGTTCACGATGGCCGCTCCGAACGTGCAGGTGAACGGCTACGACCTGGCAGACCCAACCGCTGCGCCCGCGCCTGCGGCTCCAGAATACGAGCCAGTGGACGAGACGCTGTTGCGGCGCCTGCAGGAGGTCCAAGCCGAGACGGATAGGATACTCGTGCATGTGACTGAACAGCGGAGGACGATGCCGGGACAGCTTGCGCAGCTGCAGACTGAGACGTTGGAAGCTCTTGCCGCCGCGGCAACCGGCTCGCACGCGAGTTTTGCTGGGGGCGTGGATGCCCTGGGTCCCATCGCGTTCCAGCAAGGTGGATTTGATGCACAGCTCGTGCAGTTTAGCACTGATGTCCATGCCCTGAAGGAGCTTGCCAACGTGCGTCTATCGTTCGAAAAAAAAATTTTTTGTGTGGGGAATTAAATTTTTTAAATTTTTTTCTCGTGCAGACCCTGCCTGCACTCTCGACAAAGCTGCAAAACATGACGAGCGTACTCGAGGACCTACCACGAATGCAAGAGGTACTGAAGAGTGAAAATAAAACGTCTTTTCTTGCTGATGTACAAGCACCAAAAAACAACAGCGCTCAAGGCAATTGCTGGCGGAAGGGTCGCTGTCTTCGTCCGCATCATAGTTATTTTAGTTTGCGAGATGTTTTTGGAACCATAGTTAAAACATGAGAGTAATAAAATAATAGGGACTAATCCTCTTTGGCCGCCGCGGCCGCCCGTACCCTTTTCAGTGCCTACAGTGATTGCATCAGACACACTGGACAGAACGTACGGCCTTACCATTGTCACTTCGGGGGGGAAGAACTCGGTATTTTCCAGGAGACACTGGGCTGTTTGTGTGTGGGTGGGTGGGGTGGGGTGAGTTCCTCAATGTGGCATCCACTGCCTACCGCAAAATCGCTTTGTGTAAAAGACGCTACAGGCTGGCGACGCACAGACGACGCGTTTACACGGGACGCAATGCGATCCAAGGCACAGATGCCTGTCGTTTGTCGCATACGGGTCCTTGATCGTGTAGGCCTCCTCCAGCAGTCTGCATCCGAGAATGAGTATTTCCTTTGCTGACAAGTACGTACACGAGCCGATCGACGTAGGGCGGCTGCTTGCCAAAGTAATCAAACGTGTACGATGTCAAGCACATGCAGCATTCAAACGTTTTCTTGCGGCGGCCGCCGCCGCCGCCGCTAACGCCGGTCGTTTCCAGTGTCGACGACGTGTGCCGCGCCGGAAGAGGGCAAAAAGAAACTGATGACCTCAGCCAGTGAATCAAAATTTTACAAATCCGAGTTTTCAAAATTTTTTTTTTCAGTTTTGATTTTGATTCACTGGATCTTTGCAGCCTTCGGGGACTGCACGAGAGGAAGAGGAGGGCTCGCTTCGACGGCGTGCTCGGACGTTTGGGCATCGCCCACCAGGGGCATGAGGGGGAGACTGTCGCCTTCGCTTTCTGCTGCGAACTGGGATCTCGATGTCGGATGATCAGCGGGCGGGGATTGGATCTGATTGCGCGTCGACCAAGTGACCATCAGCGTGCCCCCGACGAGGACGATTCCTCCAATGATTGTAAAGACATCTGTAGAGGTTTTTTTTTTTAAAAAAAAAGAAATTTAAAAATTAAAGACGTACCAGGAAAGGCGCTGACGCCAAACATGACCGCAAAGATGACGGCGATGATGGGCTCGAGCAGCATGACGACAGAGACAACGATCGCAGGGACAAACTTGAGCACGGCGACGTAGCTGACAAACCCAAGGAGCCCCGTGACGATGCCGAGATAACTTGCGGCTCCAAACCACTGGTAGGTGAGCCATCCAAAGGCGCCGGTGAACGCATCGCGCGACATGTCTGAGCCCTACAAGACGCCATAGGATAAACTTTCAATACCGCCAAAGTCCGCCACGTCCTTTACCTCGAGGAGGGTCGACAGCACGACGAAAAAGATGCAGTTGCACAGGGTGAGCGGGAGCATGTAGATGAAGATGGGCACCTTGGCACGGAGGTTGGATCCAAACATGAGGTAAAAGACGCCGCCGATGGAGCCGAGAAAGGCGATAAAGTCGCCGAGGACGATCTGGTTGAGAGGCGGTGGGGTTGTGTCGGCGGGGTCGAGCGCGTCGCGGCCCATGATGGTGAGAGCGCCGCCGAGCACGCCCACAAACGCCCCGATGGCCTCGAGTCGGGCCACGGGCAGTCGCGCGGCCATGCGATACAGGACGATGAGGATGCAGGTGATGTTGCTGAAGAGGTAGGCGTGCGCAAGCGACGTGTACTGGAGGGCGACAAAGAACGTGGCCGCCCAGGTGATCCCGCCCATGGTCACGACTGCAAAGTTGAGGACGAGAGAACGGTCGAGGACAAAGCTGCGCAGCTGGGAGGGGCGTGTGCGCACGAGCTGGTACATAAACAACGGCAGCATGTAGAGGAACGTGGCCTGGGCGCGCCAGGAGCCCTTGAGCACGGGCGCGACACCCTTCATCGACAGTGTGGCCACGCCCATCGACGAGACCGCAAACAGGGCCATGGCGAGCATGACGTAGCCAGGCCACTGCATCCGCAGCATCTTTTGCAGGACAACGCGCGCCGTCTTGAACGATCCCGTCAGCCAGACGCGTGTGTTTTCGATCCCGCGCACGCCCGACGGCAGGCTCGGCAGGGGAGGGAGGTCGGGCAGGAGCGGCACGTCGTCCAAGTCGACAGGGGCTGCACCATCCTGTTGACGACGGGAGTCAGTACACTGTGTCATGTCCTGCACGTACCGGCTCTGGGTTGACGTCAAATTCAATCTCGTCGGCCAAGAGGTCGTCCGACATGTGCTCGATGTCCTCGGCGGTCGACTTTTTAACAGCGGCCCGCCTGCGGCCTGCCTCGAGCTGCGACGCCAAGGTCGACGATGACGGCAGCCGACGAAGCAGGAGGCCGCCAGCAGGAGAGGACGGGCTGGCCACTGTCGCCGTAGCGGCAGTGGCGGCGGCGGGGTTGGGGTTGCGTGGTGTCGACGGAATCGAGATGCTGGCTGGGTCGAGGATCGTATACCCGCGCGGGCTACTTGCCGTTAGTGTGACACGTTGCAACAGCGGTCGTTTCACGTTCACGGTCGTTGGTGGCGTTGCATCACTGCCGGGGGTGGCGGGAATGAGCGAGTCCCAGCTGTGGCTGTTTAGGGGATCGGGGTCTTCTTCCTCCTCCTCCTCGTCGTCATCGCTGGCGAGGTTGCTGTTGCCTCCTGCCTCGTGTTGTTGACGCACTCGATCCGACACGTGGCGAGTTGTGGCGGCGGCGGCGGCGGACTCAGTCGAGTCAATACTCGCCCTCTTGTAGGTACCGGCGTGCTCTCCACTGACCCTGCTGCCGCCCTCGAGGCTGCTTCGTCTGCCATCCCCGCTGGCGAGACGAGTGAGCGCGAGAACGTTGGACGTCATCGAAGGGGGCCACACTCAAAAATATGTCCGGCCTTCTTCGTCTGGCAGCTGCATCGCGCGGCCTTCTTCTGCGCCCACGCCGCATGTTTTCCGCCGCCGCTGGTAAGGCACCCTGATCGCTCAAAACTTGCTCATGTCGCTGGAACACAGATGGCACCGGAAAGACGAATGCAAACGCGTGGAAGGACGACTCGCCGCTGCCCGACTTTGACCTCAAGCCCAAGGCACGGCCGAACGAGCCGCTCCTGACAAAGAGACGACGATTGTACTATGAGAGCAAGAAGCGAGGGATCCTGGAGAACGACATCCTCTTGGGACAGTTTGCGCACAAGCATCTGGAAGGGCTCTCGGTGAGCGAGCTCGCCCAGTATGACGACCTGCTCGACGAGAACGACTGGGACATCTACTACTGGGCCACGAACGCCCGCGAGGCGCCTCCACAGTACCAGGTATGCTCGAAAAACTCAAAGAAAACTGCAAAAAAAAATTATGTTTACCAATGTTTTCCAGGGCCGAGTTCTCGACCTGATCAAGGAGATCGCCAAGAACAAGGAAGGCGTCATTCTCACGCAGCCCAACGAAGTCAAAATCATCCAATGACGGAGAGAGAGAGAGAGAGAGAGAAAGAGAAAAAAAAAATATGTATATATCAGGTTGTTTTCTAAACATTGAAGAACACAAAAACACACACAAAAAAAAACAGGGAGAGAAGGGGAGAAAAAACAAAGACTTAGTCGACGTCCATGTTGGGCTGGTCATCCTGCTTGGGCGCATCGGGCGCGGGTGAAGGGGTCTCCTCCTTCTTGGGAGTTTCGGCGGGCTTGGGGGGCTCCTCGGCAGCCTTTTTGGGCTTGGGCTTGTTGACGATCGGGTTGAGGACAACGGCCAGTAGCTCCTTCTCGGCGTTGACTGCAGAAGTCTTGAGGACAGGGGCGTCCCACGGCTTGAGCTTGTCTTGCTGGGCAATGAGGTCGTCAAGCCACTTGGACTTTTCGGCGCACTTTTCGGTGACCTTTGCTCGGTCTGCCTGGTCGAGGTGCTCGTACTTTTCCTCCCATGACTGGGCAATCTGCTGGAACTGGTTCAGGGCCGTCTTGAGGTCGGCAATGGCCTTTGGCCGCGTCTCTGCATCAATGTACTTTTCGACCATCGGTTGGCCAGTCTTCTTCAACGCGTCCAGTCGCTCCACAAAGACGCCCTTGGTCGCGGTCTCTCCGTCAGCGTAGAGCCAGTCCTCGGTCTAAAAAAAAGCAAAACAACAATAAATAGGAGATTTGATATACACACAATTCCCTCTTTACCTCTTGCAGCTGAGCGGTAAACTTGTCCTTGACAGAATCCTCCATGAACTTGCCGTGCTCACCGGCGAGTTTGCTGCGCATGTCGTAGATGTACTCCTCGAGATTGTTGCGCTTCTCCTGCGTGTCGGCAATAAGCTTGTCGCTGGCCATCATCGACGTCTCGAGCTCGCGCAACGAGGCGATTGTCTTGGCAGCAAGCGACGCGTTGGCCACAACCTCCACCTTGAGGTCAGCCTTCTTGACCTTGCGCTTCTTCTCCTCATCCTTCTTCTCCTCGGCAGCAGCGGCGGGGGTGGCAGGCTGCTCCTCCTTGGGCGTGCTCTCAGCGGCGGCAGGGGTGGCATCCATCTTGTCCTCTTCTGCGAGAGCAGCAGCGGCAGCGGCAGGGGCGGCGGCGACCTCCTCAATCTCCTCCACCTGTTGGGCCGATTCGACTGCAAACTGGCCGTTGCCGTTGAGGCGTACCTGAAAAAAAAATTTTTTTTTAAAAAAAAAAGTTGCAAAAAAAAAAAAAAAGTAGTATGGGGCTTACCTTGAGTTTGACCTCGACAGGCTTGCCGGCGACGGAGGGCTTGATGCCCTTAATCAGGTACTTGCCGACCTCGAGGGAGCTACCCGCGGCGAGCTGCTGGGGGGTGGCATACTGGGCCTGGACCTCGAAATCGGTCGTGCGGAAGAAAGTCAAAGACTTGGCAGAAGGGATGCCATCGGCTTCCTTGAAAACGACGCTCTCACTTTGCACGAAAAAGAACGAAACAGTGAGACTCAAAGTAGAGAGAGGAGAGAAAAAAAAAAATAAGCATACTTGGCCTCGCCGCTCTCAGATGTCCAGGTGGCCTTGAGGTCGTACACAGTGGCGTCCTTGAGGTTGTAATCACGGACCTTGAACAGGGGGCTGATCATTGCGCACTGCACCCAATACAAGAATTTTAGTACCTTTCGAAGAAGAACAGCCTGAAGGGAAAAGGGGGCAAAGAGTGAGAGAGAAAGAGAGAGAAGAGAAATGTTCGAGGCGGAATAGACCGATTGTGACTTGGCGTAAATAAAAAAAGTCCCCGGTGAGTATGCCTCAGATGGATTTTTTTTCTTGTTTGTAATAAAAGATTGTAAATCTCTCGCCCGTGGAGTGTTCGGGTGACAGATAAAGTGATCAAACGTGGTTGGTGGAAAGCAGGAAGGTGATAGAGGAGAAATGAAAATTTTGTGTTATTTACCTGTTTGCCAATGACGCGGGATAGGTTGATTATGCGATTGAAGAAAGAAAAAAAAAATGCAGGTTAGTTTTTGCACGAAATAATATAGAGGTCGGTAGTAAGACAGAAGGAAAAAAGGTCTGTCCAAAGGAGGAAAAAAAACCAAGAATCAGAGAAAAAGGTTCGTGGTAAAGATTTCCCCCCTTTGTGTGTGTTTGGTCTTGTTTGTGAATAAAATTGAACTTTCCCACGGAGAAGCGGAAAGAACAGAGTGTAACAAACGTGGCAAAGCAGTAGAAAGCACAAGGAGAGGAGAACACGCGTACCTGCAGGGCAGCGCCGCGCGCAACGGCCTCATCGAGGTTGAGGGTGGTGCTGATGAGTCCCTCCTTGTTTCCGAAAAAGTCGCCCACAATCTTGCGGATTGCGGGGACACGGGTCGAGCCACCGATGAGTTCGACAAACTCGACCTGGTCCTTGCGGATACCTTGCAGAGAGGGAAAATAAAATAAATTCATTCTTTATTTTTAATGGAAGAAGAACAACATACCAGCAGAGTGGAGCGCCACACGGAGGGGCGACTCGACGCGCTCGAGCGAGAGCTTGATGAGCTCCTCAAACTCTTCACGGGTAAGGGTCGAGTGGACGTCAATCTCGTCGGTCAGGCTCTCGACGTTGAGCACGGCCTTGGAGTTGGCCGAGAGCATCTTCTTGAGCTTCTCAACGGCAACACGGAGGCGGAGGAGTGCCTTGGGCTTGGAGTTGATGTCAATCTTATGCTTGGCCTGGATCTCCTTTGCAAAGTGCTGCGTCAGGTCTTCGTCAAACTGGCGACCACCGAGGTGTCGGTCGAAAGCAGTGGCCTTGATCACAGCCTTTTCCTTGGTGAAGGCGGCGACCGTGACAGTCATGGCGCTATGGCCGACATCGACAAAAACGACGTGGCTGTTTTTTTTTTTCAGTCTTTTTTTTTTCTTTTCTTTCTCGAGTGGCTCAGTTACCGAGGCTCGGTCTCGGGGAGCTCGCTGACACGGGTGATACCGTAGGCAAGAGCGGCAGCGGCGGGCTCGTTGATGAGACGGAGAGTGTTGAGGCCGGCAATCTCGGCGGCGTTTTGAATAGCATGGCGCTGCTGGTCAGTGTAGTAGGCAGGGACGCTGAGGACAATGTCGGACACACCCGTCTTGAGGTTGTTCTCGGCAGTCTTCTTGATCTGGGTCAGGAACATGGCCATCATCTGGGTCATCGAGAAGACCTTGGTCTCACCGGCGTACGAGACCTAAAAGAATTAAAAAAACCCTCCCATGAGTCCAGTGATCTACGCCCCCTGCGCGACGCACCTCGGCACCGGTCTCGCCGTTCTCTGCGGCAACGAGGTTGAAGAGGGCAAACTTCTTCTCGGAATTTTGGACATCGGCCTCGTCAAACTTGCGGCCGATCAAGCGCTTGAGGCTCGTGACCGTGTTCTTAAAGTTCATCACCTCCTGCAACAAGAAAAAAAAAGGTTGTTTAGTCCCTTGGAGTATTTTAAAAATTCGAATATCACCTGAGTCTTGGCGGCCTCGCCGAGCAATCGCTGGTCTCCTCCAAAGCCAATGAGCGTGGGCGTGAAACGGTTGGACACCTATTTTCCAAAAAAAAAAATAATTTTTTTTTTTATTAAACTTGCGGGTTCACTTTTTCAAACCTCATTGGTCAGGATGTCAACACCGCGGTTGCGGCAAGCTGCGATGCAAGTCTTGGACTCGCCAATATCAACACCAACTAAGGGAGGAAAGTTGGACTCAGAAAAAAGAAAGGCAAAGAAGGCAAAAAACACACGTACCGACCGACATTCTTGAGGACTCGTCAACTTCGACTAAGAGAGAGTGCTGCTGTTTTGGCTGCTTTCGTTGCTTGCGCTGATCTGCTGGCTGTTCTTTAGGGTGTCGTCGGGTTCGGGTCCACACACAGTAGGCACTGATGAGTAAGGCTGCGACGGTAGCGACGGTGGCTGTGGCTGCAATAGGAACAAGTTCAATCGACGTCGTGGCAAACTCTGCCAGTCTGAGGACCACTGCAAGCAAAGTTTGGTGTCAGCAGAAGCGGGTGGGTGGGCAGCAAGGGTGGACAGCAAGGAAAAAAGAAAGGAATAGACCTGAAGGGTAGCCACGCGACTTCTGCGCTGCGGAGGGAGAGAAAAAGGAAGGCACAGCTGGTCATCAGCCCCCCCCAAAAGAAGCTACGAGCACATTCGCGCCCCGTCCGACGTCCGTGTCGCTTTCAGCAAGGAGTGTCAGCGCGAAGCCACCAGAAGGCCGGCGCCACGTGGACCGACACCATTTCAAAAAAAAAAAAAGTGTCGACCCCATGTTTCACAAGGAAAGCTGGCAACTGCAAACAGAGGAGCTGGCACGGACGTGCGGAACGGCGATTGTACAGCTGCTGACGACGGCGATCGAGCAGAACGACCTGACGGCCGTCGACGCTGTGCAGGATCGTGCGTGGGAGGCGCTGCACTCGACGCCGTGGCAAAGCGTCCCCTTGGCCTGGCGACGACTGTACGCGTGGGCCGCGACCGCCCGGGCCGACCTGCTGCTCCTTCGTTCTGATGCCGGCCAGGCCGTGGCCGAATCGATCGCGTCACTGGATCGGGCGCTGCTGATGGGACTCCCGCACGACCGTGAATCCGTCCTGCGGTCGATCGAGAAGCTGCAACGGCGGGTGCAAAAGGACGACGTGGGGGGCAACGTTGTATCGACAGGTCTGCGGTTTCACCAACTGAGCGACGGCGACGTCGAAGCCGAGGGCAGGCGGCGCGTAGTGTGCCCTATCGAGCGCGTACGCGCCCCTTCCCTGGAGGCGTTTATGGATTATATGTCGGCCGCGACGCCTCGGCCTCGTGTATTCACTGGAGCCATGTCGCACTGGCCGGCGATGCAGCGCTGGCGTGATGTGGGCTATTTGGTGCGCGTGGCTGGCCCGCGGCTCGTGCCCGTGGAGATTGGCGAGCGTTATACGGACGACTCGTGGACGCAACAGCTCATGACATTTGGGGACTTTGTGGACCGCTTTATGACGGACAAGCGGAGCAAGTCGCCCGATGTCGGCTATCTAGCACAACACGCGCTCTTTGAGCAGATCCCTGTGCTGCAGCAGGATATCGTCGTGCCAGACTACTGCTACTGCTACGCGGGACAAGACGAAGAGGAGGGCGGTGGCCCCGAGCAGGACGAGGCGGAGGAGGAGGAGAAGGAGGAGGAGGAAGCGGCCTCATCGGCGCGTAAACGCCCCAAAGTCGAGTCCTACCAGCGACCCGAGGAGCCAATCGTCAACGCGTGGTTCGGTCCCGAGGGCACGGTGTCGCCTCTCCACCACGATCCGCACGACAACTTCCTAGCGCAGGTGGTAGGCTGCAAATACGTCCGCCTGTACGATCCAACCCACACGCCCCTGCTATGTCCGCACGCCGATCCCCTCCTCCACAACACGAGCCAAGTCGATGTGGACCGGCTTAGCGAGGCCGACGCCCGCATCCCCTGTGTTGACACAATCCTTCGCGAGGGCGAGATGCTTTTCATACCGCGCGGCTGGTGGCACTATGTGCGATCCTTGTCGTCTAGTTTCTCTGTGTCCTTTTGGTTTTGACTCTTCAGGGAGGAAACTCACTTTCAAAAAGGCAAAAAAAAGGAATGTCGGGGAAAACGGCGACCACCGCCAATTACTGGGCGATTACGGTGCCGGGGCGCGATGTACACCAGGACGGACAGGGGGCCGAGTTCGTGGTACGGCTCCGCGGCCTTGCGTTGTTGTTCATGCCTAACACGACCCCACGCAGTCTTACCGCCACGAGGCGACAAAGGGGAACGAGAAGCACACGTTTCTGTCGCGGTACGCACGCTTTGTCTGGCTGGACGAGCAAGTCCGCGAGGCGTACAAGGGCAACCACATGCTGTCGAGTGTGCCGTCGCTGCCCAAGAAGCAGTGGAAGCTCTGGGTACGCTCTCGTTAGCATCCGCCCTCGATGGAAGATAAAACAACCTTGGATTCAGGTGGACCACAAAAGCACAGAGTTCCTAGACGATCGGCAGGCACAGCTGCAGTTCTACATGCAAAAGCTCGCGCGCATCCCAGGCATCGAGAACGTCCCTGCGTTTATCACCTTTATCACGAGTAACGGCACGAGCGAACAAGTCGGCAAAAGTAGCTATTTTTTATTTATTCTTGACACTCGTTTTCATGCTCACCAACTCATGCCCCGTCTGCTGTAGGCCTAACTGCGACGTTGACTGGTGCCTCATCAGGATCGTCATCTTGACAGCCAAAAGCATACAACAACCCCCCCCCCCAAAAAAAAAAGAAAAAAAGAAAAAAAAATAAAAAAAATTTTTTTTTTGGGCCTAAAACGTCCAAACCATTGCAACACATGTACTGTAGCACACCAACGATAGGAGTCCTTCGTAATACACATCGCCAGCAACTCTCGAACTCGGATCTGGGATTGGGCATGGAACATACCAAAATGGAGATTTTCCTTGTTCCGAACCAGTTGACGATGAATTCGCTCAAAACACTGTTCTCGCCGAGCAAAAAGTCTCCCTCAAAGGAGCCGCTGAAGGTGCGTCCGGTGTCCCGGCTGTTCAGGTCTGAAGGTTTCCGTAGAACAAGAAGCAGACGCCGCAAGAGATGGTCGGCGAGCTCAAGAAGAACTGGACGTACGTGCACGAGATCTTTTACATCGAGACGGCGCGGTAAGCAACGGTACTCGGTTGTGCCCGTCTAACCAAGCGCTCGCCCTCAATGCAAATAGCGACAACATTGACGTCGCCAAGACGGAGATCCCGCAGCGCTTGCACGAGATTGTCCAGACGCTCGTTAAGGAAGACGACCTCAACCGTCTGCAGTCGACCGTGTCCACGCCAAAGTACCGTATTTTCTGGTTTTTTTGAGAGGCGGGGGGGTCCGTTCTAAGCTGCTCTGCTGTGCACAGCGGTACAGCGGCCGACTCAAACACGGGCGTGTGCATGGAGTACTTTCTCAACAAAAACATTATGCGCCATCTGTGTGATCATGCGTTTGCCGACTTCCCACAGGGCATGCTTCTTGAGGGTAAGGGTCAAGGCGGTGCCCTCGGCTGTTGACGAGTATGTTTTCTCTTGCACAGTGACAAAGACATTTGCTCAGCTCGTGAGCGACTTGGACGACCGCTTCCTCGTGCAGTCGGACACGCACGCATCAATCGTCAAGCTCCTCAAGTTTGGTCTCATGGGCAATATCACCAGCGGCGGCGAGGCGTTGGACGTGCATCTCGCCTCGCTCATGTTCAACATGTGTTCCAAGCTGCACGAGCGCCCCGAGGTAAGAAGAAACAAGAAAGTTTGATCGATTTAGTTATTTTTTTGTTCTCCTTTTAGCTGCTCCATATCTTTTTCCAAGAACTTCGCGAGGGGTCCAAGGTGTCCCTTGGGCCGTTGATAGCCACGTCCGCAGGAGAGCAGGACCCTGAAGTTGACCTCGAGACGCAAGAGTTCCCGCTCTTTATTTATTTGATGCACTTTATCTCCAACACGACCAAGGCCGGTGACATTGCCCGTGCTGCGCTGATCATCTGCCTCGAGGTAGGGCTCCTTGTTGCAGGCGATATGACTTACCCGCATGCCCAGATCGCAACGGATGCTGTGAGCACGTTTGTGGTGCAGCGATCAAACTTTTGCCAGTCGATTGTCAGTGTCCTCAGCAGTCTCTACTCGGATCTGCCTCAAACGATGGTTTGCAACAAGCATACACACCCAATTGTACGGAGAAATCTAACAAAGTAATCTACCCAGGGTACCTCGACGCCCGCGGAGCTAGCAGCGGACCCCCGCTTCAAGGCATTCCTCACCATTCTCGAGTACTGCCAGCAGTGCATGGTCAAGTCGCATATGTCGGTGCAGCGTGCACTCGCCGAAGAGTTTTCATCGTCGTTCCTGGAGCGCAACGTCGCGCCACAGCTGTTCAACTTGTCGGAGAATCTGGACGTCGTCGCTGCCGCGTCCAACTACATTGAGATTTGCCTGCGCAAGATCGACCACCCACTGCTCACGTGGGCGTATGCAGACTTTTTGCTGCGCGATAGCACGTACTCCATTGTGGACGAATTTGGTAACCCAGTGTGGCGCCTCCCATAGACGCTGACCCAATGTATACATAATAAAAAAAACAGATTTTGACGGGCCAGTACCAAGGCTGTTGCAACGCCTGGACAGCACGTCGGCTGCCGTGTCACACGTCTCATGGCGACTCCTCTTTACAATTGTTTCCACTCGCCCGACCCCCGCCATTCTCCGATTGTTCCCGTCGGTTATTTTCAAGGCCATGGTCTCTCGTAGTCTCAAGTCGTCCACCGCGCCGGCGGATGACGATGCCGCCAACAGCCAAGATGTCCTGACGGTTCCCGAGACGCCGACCGTGCCGACCCTGGGCGCCCAGATCCCTTCTAGTGTGCTTTTGTCATCCCTTGCACGTCGCTACATTCTCCTCTTGCCGTTCGAGGACACCGAGGTCATCACCAATGGCTACTCAGAGTACCAACATGACGCCGAGGCTGCCTTTGAGTACACCGGTCTTGTCCTCAAGCACCTTCAGGTATGCAACGCAAATTTTTTTAATATTCAAAACAAATTATTACCTCGACAGGACGCATACCCTGGTGTGGATTTATACGCCAAGGGACAGCCCCCGCTTCCCTCGTCAATTTCCTCTTTGTCGTCAAAGAAGTCGGCACCATCGCCCGCCACGGCCGACCTGCTCAGTCTGGATGACACCTCCATGACCCCTGTTTCGACGCCCAATGTCCCTGTAAGCCAAAACGAGCAAAAAAAAAAGGTACTGAAAAGATTTTTTTTTTTTTTTTTCCTTTCAGCCGATCACCATGCCCGTGCAAATCCCAAATGTTCGCGAAGATCCGTTCAAATTCATCCTGTTGCGGCATCTGAGCCCGCTCATGACGTCGCCCGAAGGCCAAAACCTGCTTGTGACGGGCATCGTGACGGGGCTGGCCCTGTTTCCTCACCCGCTGCTCTTCTCAAACTTGTTCAACATCCACGGCGGCCACGTCGAACAGGACGCCCGCTCAATCCACGGCGCGTTGATGCAAATGTCGCGCAGTGTTGCTCGCAGCTTTGGGAACCGCCAGGCCCTCGTCAGCAGCTTGCCCGAGTCGGCCATGCCCCGATCGACGTTTGCCACGGCGCCGCACACGCCCAGCAAGACTTCGTCGCCCTCGTCCCTCGACTTTGCCTCCAACCTCATCGTTTTCGAGGAGTTTGTCAAGGAGCTCACGGCTGCCGTCCAAGTCCAGTCCCTGGAAGGTTCCGAGCGTGTCCTCTTTGTGGAGGATGCGGCAAAGCTGTGATGATTTTTCGTCGTTAGGATGACAAGATAGAATTTTTGATTTTGCACAGTATTACAAAAGGGAAACAAACAAACAAACAAACAAACAAAAAAAAAAAAGCAAAGAAATGTTTCACTTTGGAAAAAGGAAAACAAACTTAACGAATTAGTGACGTGCTAAAGACAACAGATGGTTACTGGCGCTGGCCCTGGTTCATGACCAACGTGAGGTCAGAGTAGCCGTGGTTGACGCCGTTCAGCGGAGGGATGTAGGCGGGCGCAGGCGTATTTTGGATAGGCTGGCGAGGTCCGAGCTGGCCCTGGGATCCAGAGACGACCTTGCGGAACGACAGTTCGATGGTCATCGCGACGCACTTCATGTCGTCCGTGTTGGTGCCACGGCGGTCGACACCAAACTGGATGGCATCGCCGTTCTTGAGCTTGAATGGCTTGCTCTCCTCGCCGGGCAAGCTCAGGCGCATGGCGTTGAGGAAGGTGCCCTACACGGATTGACTTTGTATCAGAACCAGGGCGAGGGTGGTCGGAATACCGATTGGCTCTTTGTGTCGCGAATGTAAAACTCGTTGTTGACGCTCCAGATTTCCGCATGGCGGCGCGACACGACCTTGCTGTTGAAACCAACAAAATCGGGCTCTTCTGTCGGGGGCTCGGTCTGAGGCGAGAAAAAAATAAAAATAAAAATTGGAGGTCAACCAAGGTCAAGCAAGGACAGAGATATGTCGGATACCACACGACCAAACTTGACGGTGCGAGGGACGTCAATGTCGACGACCTGAAAGTACTCGTACTGCGGGAGCATGCGAATGTGAGGGACAATGGTGACCTGTCCCTGTCCCTGGTACGCTTGGGCCTGTTTTTTATTTTATTTGTTATATGCAAGATGTGGCGGTGAGCACGAGGGGGGAAAAAAAATATAAAATAAAAATTTTGCTCTGCGTTACCCTTGCAGGTGCCTGGTATTGCGGGGCAGGGCCTGAGTTGCCGCCGACGAGGGTTGCGTTGTCGTCTGGGGAAAGCACAAACAACCACAACAAAAAAACGAAAACAAAAAAAAAAAAAAAGAAAAACAAGGGGGATAAGCACGATAAGTGTCTTTGCACGTTCACCAGAGTCATAAAGACGCACCTCCGCCGCCGACCAGCGTGGCGTTGTAGTCAACGTTTCCAGCAACTACAAGGGGGTAGCGTGTTAGGCGTATACGACAGGCGCAGGTGAAACACACCGAGGGTCGCGTCGAAGTTATAGGCCATGGTCTGGTAGAGTCACTTGCAAAAATGGCCTTTCTCGCGAGGTTCCTAAGTACGGCGACCAAAGCGTGGTCGCGCGAGCAGCTGGAGGATGTGGCGTCGTGGGCACAGACGTTCACGAGCAGTCAGATCCCAAAGGGACGGATGGAGATATCGTTCAATCGGAGCCGCGGCCCGGGCGGCCAGAACGTGAACAAGGTCAACACAAAGGCCGAGGTGCGGTTCGTGCTTCAGGCGGCAGACTGGATGCCAGAGTACACGAGGATCAAGCTCGGCGAGCAGGAGGCGAATCGGATCAGTAAAGAGGGCCACTTTATTATAACATCGGAGCGGAACCGGACGCAGACCGCAAACCTGGACGACTGCTTTGTCAAGCTGCACGAGATGATCGTCAAGGCGTCAGAGATTCCAAAGGAGCCCGACGAAGAGCAGCGCCAGCATGTTCGTAGTCTTGCAAAGGCCGCCGACGCCCGACGTATGCAGGAAAAACGACGCAACGCCGAGAAGAAACAGGGTCGACGCAGCACGGATTTTTGAACAACGTTTGTAGTATGATATGAGCTGTAGAGTTTAATTATTCACACAAAGGAAGGACAACTGAGAGAGTGAAAACAGTTGGGGGGGACAAGAGGGCTGTACAGGAGGTTTTTTTTTTTTTGGGGGGGGGGGCGTCATTTAAAAATGCACTTTTTATTTGAGGCTGTGTCCCTGTCCGCTGAACGGCTTAAATCCCGTTGTTGTAGATTGGGCTACGCCGGTCGTCCTGATGATGCCATCGTTTGGTGGTGTGGTGGAGTTGCCCGTGAAGAGTGGCGGGGGGGCCGACGACGATGGTGCAAAGACGAGCTTGTTGCGAGGCAAGTTGAGCGGTGCTGCGGCGGCGCTAGACGGAGAGTAGCTACCAAACGGTTTGGGAGACGAGCTAAGCATAGAGGCGCCAAAGGAGCTTATAGAGTTTGCGGGTGTCGGCGCGAGCACAGACGGACTAGTGGACTGGATGGGGATGCCGCGGTCCTTGATGCGATTACCCTGACCCCGGAAAGCAACAAAGGTATTTGGGTCATCGGCGGCTGCTTGAGCTGCAGCTTGGAGGAGCTACGGGGCAAAGCCAAACAAACGAAAAAAAAAGTTGTAGAGAACAGTCGATTCAGACAGATTCTTTTTTACCTGCTGGTTGGGGCTTGTCCCAAGAGGGACCCCGGAGGCAGAAGGTGGCCGCTGCGGCTCGACGTAGCCAGGCGGGGGCGCAAAGTCGACCTCGACGTCGGTCTCGACGATGCAGATGGCGTTGGCGGGCAATGTCTCGACAATCTTTAGCTCAAACTTCTTGTTGTTAAACTTGATCGAGATGATGTCGTTAGCCGACAGGCACGAGAACTTTGCGAGCTCATGCTCGAGGCTACGATAAATCACTCGACTCGTTAAATCGCCCAGGACGGACCACACAAGAAAAACGGGTACGTACACAGCACGGGGGTTGGACACATCCAGAAACTCGAGGGACTGCGGTTGCACCTTGACAAATCGACCCAACGGCAGGGTCACATTCTTGATCGAGATCAGCTCCTCTTCATTGAGGCCAAGCATTCGCATCATCTTTGGCCGATTGGTCGGTTTTAGCCAAAAAAAAAAAAAAAAAAAAAAAGAGAAAAATGTACCAAACCCAGTACGGCAAGTGGCACTGTACCACCCCCGCCTTAAACTCGAGCACACCACAGTGCGTCGACATTCCAGTCTTCTCGTTGGTGACCTTGAAGAGCATGGGGTAGGAGATATTGAGCATGGCTGTTCGAACACGCGGTGCGAAATCAGTCGGTCGAAAAAAAAAAGCGAAAAAAAAAAAAAAAAAGAAAGAACAATACCCAGCTCCTCCAGCGCAGACGCGGGCAGGAAGACTGTGTTTTGCGGCACCCGGTTAGTACGCCGCCACCGTGTTCAAAGACAAACGATCAACGCACTCTTTCCGCCGAACTCGACGTCATCACGTTTCTGCTGTGTCGGCGCGAGGGCGACCGAGTAGCAGCGGTACTTTTTGGAGAACTCGTGGCCGAGGCCGCCAGCTCGAGCATACCCGCCAAACATACGTGCTTGTCGTCGTGGGCTGGCCCTGTCGTTTCGCAGAGGACATTTAGTGACTTTGGCAGTGGGACGACGCTGTTTGCGCAACCGGCTGACGTGGAAGTCATGCAAGGCGCATTCCACCGGCACCACAAGGACTCACTCTAGTTTGAAGGGCACAGATAGGGGTAGGTAGGACGCGAGGGGAGACACGGCAACAAGGCGGCAAAGGCAGCAGACAAGCGCCAGCTGTGCTGATCTGGGCACACACATTCTAAAAATGGAGTGCCTGAGGCGCCTCCTTATGCCACTGGCCCGCTCGCGCCCGACACTGACGCCGACAACGTGGCGCAGAGGGGGATTGTTCTCTGCGGCGAGCGGGTGACCTGCTATCTGCTGGCCTACGTGACTGAGCAACAACCGGCCGAGTTTGTCCGGTCGCTCGAGATCGCCGTCGATGTCGCGACGCAAAACAACAGCGACCCCCACGTCGACTCGTCGTCGTCGTCGTCGTCAACCTTGCCCAGGTAGAGAAAACACCAAATCAAGCTGGAAGAATGTGCTCACACAGGAAAGAAAAGCAGAGGCGAGGTCGTGTATGCGACGTCAACGCAGTGCGAGGGCGACGACAACGTCGCTGCCGACGCGGCAGACGATGCTCTCCCCGCGTTTGTGCAGCTCAAGAACGACTGCATCGCGATCCCTCTGCGTGCCAAGTTCAACACCGACTTGGCGGTGCAACTGAAACAGCACGATGTTAGGGCGAGCCTGATGGTGACGGTCACACAGCGCACGGCTGCTGGGGCGGCGGCAGATATGAAGCAGCGGTTTTTCCTGCGCGATGTCATCATTGTGCAGCCGCTCGCGCTGACGATCCGCTCCATCCCGTCGCAGGGGTCGTTGAACGAGGCCCTGGTCGTGGTTGAGGTCGAGAATCGGTTTCCCCAGGCCATCAAATTGGCCCGGGAAGAGCTGCGCCAGTTGGCCGTGATGGGCTCAATGTCCATGTCCACGCAGGAGCCAACGACGACCAGTCCGAGCATCCAGCTTCCACCCTCGCCAATGTCGGTTTCCGCTGCTACCTCTGGCGAGGTGACGCCTCGGTCGCGCTCAGGGACGATGTCAACGACAGGGACGCAGCCGGCAGCCCCCGTTACACCTCGCGCGAGCAGGGTCTTGCAGTCTGTTGTAGCCATGGGAATGGGCCCCCTGCCAGCCGGCCTGCAGTCGCCCATGCGCAAAGTGCTCAACTCTCCGTTTGCGGGCGCGAAGAAACTCAAGTCGCTCGTCCAGCAATCAGACGCTCTGTCGGCGAGTCTTTTCGGCCTCGGCGGCGGCGGCGGCAGCAGCAGCAGCAGCGGAGACATGATGGCAGGAGGTGGGGGTAATAGCGGCGGCACCAGTGGCACTGTCGTTGACCGACGCACGAGCGGGGACGACGTCGTTGCCGATGCAGAGCATTTGCAGTTTATTCCAAGGCGATTCAAGTCATGGCAGTCCGACATTGACAGCAGCAGCGCAAGCGACTCCTTTATCCCGATCGAGCCTTCTCCTGTCTTCTTTGACCCGCCTTCTTTTGTCGTGGGCCTGAGCGAGTCACAGTCTGCCTCGACGCAAGCAACCAGTGCCAAAAAGGCGTCCTCCACGATCGGCTCCGCAACCGCCAGTCGCGCGATCCTTGTGCGGCCCCTGCGGTCCACCGGCGCGAACTCTCGAACCACTCTGCGACCCGGCGAAGTGTACTCGTCAATCTATCAACTGTCCAGGCTGGTAACATCAAAGGAAAAAAAAAAAAAAACTTGCTTACTTTTTTACCAGTCCGAGTTTGACCCTGCGGCATTTGGGAAAACAGCATGGAAGGCGTCGATCCAAGTCAAGACGCAGATCGCAGGGCAGGTCTACGAGACTGTGTACCAGTGGTCTCTGGATGCGACGTGCACAGCCCTCCTGGGCGTCCAGTCTTCGGGCTTTGTCGTGTCGGCGTCCACCTCGGCATTGACCTCCTTCAAGGCATACGAGCCGTTCACAGTGGATCTGATGGTCGTCAACGGGACAGGGAGCGCCCAGAATCTCACAGCCTCCCTGCCAAGCACCGATTCTTTGTTGGTGGCGTCACTCGACAGTTATGTTCGTCTCGGCTCCCTGCCACCAAATTCGCGCACGCTTCTCAAACTCAACTTTGAGGCTTCCAAGCCAGGCCTCCTTTCCCTCCCTTCGTTAAAACTCGTAGACTCTCTCTCGAGCGAAACCCTAATAACTACGCCTGCACCACTGCTCGATGTTTATGTAACTTGAATTTGGAGGAAAAAAAGAAGATTTTCTCGTTTAAAAAAAGAGGTCTACCAACAATGACGGGGAAAAAAAAAAAAACAGACGTGCATTTGGACGACGACCGCGCTTACAACGTGGGGTTGTAAATAACCTTGCGGGTCTGTTGGCAACAACAACAATTTTATTTATTTATTTATTCATTTAGAAATAAAATCATTCTCCTAAGGTACCTTGATGTAGGCCCACTTGTAACGCTTGAGGTAGAGGGAGACACCGGCTGCGATACCGAGGAGACCGATCGCACGGATACCCATAAGCTTGCGATCCTCGAGGTTGGGCTCGGCAGCCCAAGCAAGGAACGTGGTCACGTCCTTGGCCATCTGGCTAGCAGTGGAAGGGGTGCCGTCTGCGTACTCGACCATGCCGTCGTAGAGCTGCTGGGGCATGGCAATGGCGCCACCGGCAAAGTAGGGGTTGTAGTACAGGCCGGAGCGGATCTCCACACCAGCGGGCGCATCCTGAAAAAAAATTTTTATTATTTTTATTTTGGCTTACTAAAAGAATCAATTGAGTTGGACGATGCCTTGTAGCCGGTGAGGAGCGCAAAGATGTAGTTTTCACCGCCGTGGCGAGCCTTGGTGACGAGAGAAAGGTCAACGGGGTAGGCACCGTTGTTGGCGGCACGGGCCTGGTTCTCGTTGGCATAGGGGGCCTGGAAGTAATCCGAGAGCTACACCCAAAAAAAGATGGATGGGTGGATTAGGCAGAGTTCCGCCCCCCTCTTGCTTCTTCTTCTTACCTTGCCAGGTCGCTTGAACATGTCGCCGTTGTCATCGGGACCGTCCTCGACCTCGACCTCCTCGGCAATGGCCTTGGCCTCGGCAGTCGTGTGGCTGACACCGACGAGGTTGCGGAACGCGATGCGGTCGAGCGAGTGGCAAGACGAGCAAATCTGCTTGTAGACCTCGTAGCCGCGGCGGATCCTTTTTTTTTTTTTTTTTTTGGGTAGATGGAATGAACGGGAGTAGTAAAGAGAACAAAACAAAAAACAAAAATAAAAGCACAGACGTTAAAGAAAGCATAACAGCACAGCATACGCAGCGTGGTCGTAGGCACCGAAGAAGCCGTCGTGGGGCCACGGGTACGCGGCCGGGTGGACGGCATCGCTCGATGCGTGCACGACCGCGTCCTTTTTCACCACCGTGTAGGCAACAGCCGTCACAACCGCAGCCGCGGCCGTGGGCACGACGCTCATCGCCCGCGTGAACATGTTTCTTGCACGGTGTCTAATTTAATAAAGAAGCTCAGCAGGAGGAACGAAGAAGGGAAGGGCTGAAGGGGGGTCGTGGTTCGGAACCCATGATTAAACTGGTGCGACCCACATACTCAATGACGCAGTTTTTCTCACGGACTTTGCACGACCCTGGGTCGTCTCTCTCCCTCCCCTTCTCCCGCCTATCCCCCCTATCCCCACTGCTTTTCTCGACCTAAATGCCTGTCTTCTCCTTTTTTATTTTATTTTTTGTTTCCTCAGCAAGACTGGGATCACCAATGCTCAGCCTCCGTGGACTCAACGGACGAGCGTTTGCGACGGCGGCTCGCGGCGCCCGTCGCGTTGTGGGCGTGCGGCGCGAGGACAAGAACCAGTGGGAGAGGCGGACGCCGATCGCGCCAACCAACGTGCGCAGCCTGGTGAGCGACGGCATCCCCGTGCTCGTGCAGACGTCCACGCGGCGCATCTTTAGCGACGCCGAGTTTGAGGCCGCGGGCGCCAAGATCGTGGATGACGTGTCGTCGGCCGACATCGTGCTGGGCGTGAAGGAAGTACCGATCGGGCAGCTCGTGCCCGACAAAACGTACCTCATGTTTTCGCACACGCACAAGGGCCAGTCGTACAACATGCCCATGCTCCGAGCAGTGCTCGACAAGCGCGTCCGCCTGATTGACTATGAGCTGCTCAAGGACAGCAAGAACCAGCGCCTCGTGCGCTTTGGCACGTTTGCGGGCTATTCTGGTAAGCACTGGCAACGGGCAACTTCTAAACGACACACACACACACACTTTTGTGTGTGTGCAAATCAGGGTTCATCGACTTTTTCCACGGCCTGGGCAAGCGCCTGCTCGCGCTCGGCTACAGCACGCCGTTCCTCAACGTGGGCATGACGTACTCGTATCGCAACCTGCTCGCTGCCAAGGTCGCCGTGGAGCAGGTGGGATCGGACATTGCGCGCTGGGGCCTGCCCACCAAGTACGGCCCGTTCGTTGTCGTGTTTACGGGCGACGGCTACGTCTCGCGCGGCGCCCAGGAGATCTTTGAGCAGCTGCCGCACCAATGGGTCAAGCCGTCCGAGCTCAAGCGCCTCGTCGAGTCCAAGGAGTACGACCCCAAGATCGTCTATGGCTGCGTCGTCCGCGACCGCGACTACCTCCATCACAAGTCTGGCGCCAGCGGCGGCAGCACAGCCACCTTTGACCACAACGACTACCACAAGAACCCCCAGGACTACGTCTCCCACTTCCACGAGACGATCGCGCCCTACATGAGCGTGCTCGTCAACGGCATCTACTGGGAGTCGCAGTTCCCGCGCCTGCTCACGCGCGAGCAGACCCGGCAGCTCATGGCCATGCCCGACCCGCGCTTTCTCGGTGTTGCCGACATCTCGTGCGACGTCGAGGGGTCGCTAGAGTTTATGAGCAAGATCACGACGATCGACGACCCCTTCTTTGTCTACGACGCCCAGCATGACAAGATCCACGACGGGCTCAAGCACAACGACGGCTTCCTGGTCATGTCGATCGACAACCTCCCCGCCGAGATGGCCCGCGAGGCGTCCAACTTTTTCGGTACGGCCCTGGTCGACTTTGTGCGCGATCTCGCCACAGCACCCTCCGACGATGCCGCTGCTCTCAGCCCTGTCCTCCGCGGCGCGATCGTGGCCGACCGAGGCGTGCTCAGTGATCCGCACAGCCAAAGCGAGCGCCTCCTCACGTCTTTGAACAAGCACGGCCATTACCGAGTCGTCGAGGCCAGGGACCGCAAGGTGCTGCTGCTCGGGTCCGGCATGGTGGCCCAGCCTGTCGTGGACCACCTGTGCTCTCTCCCGCACACGCGCATGACCGTCGGCAGCCTCCTGCACCACCAGGCCGCCGAGCTCGTCCAGCATCACCGCTCCAAGGCAGCAGCCGTCGCGGTCGATGTGCTCAAGGCCGGTGCCGATCTCGACGCTCTCGTGAGCCAACACGACGTCGTCGTCAGCCTCGTCCCGGCGCCCATGCACCCCAAGGTAGCCGAGCTCTGCATCAAGCACCGCAAGGACATGGTCACGGCGTCCTACATTTCGCCCGCCATGTCGGCCCTGCACAAGGCTGCCGCGGACGCAGGCGTCACCATCCTCAACGAGATTGGCCTTGACCCTGGAATCGACCACCTCTCCGCCGTCAAGACGATTAACGAGGTCCACCAGCATGGCGGTAAGATCCGCGGCTTTTGGTCCGTCTGCGGAGGCCTGCCCGCCCCCGAGGCGTCCAATAACGCCCTCGGATACAAATTTTCGTGGAGTCCCCGTGGCGTGCTCTCGGCTGGGCTCAACGACTCGCAGTATCTCGAGAACGGCCAGATCAAGCGGACCGAACGAGGCCAGCTCTTCCGCCACGCCCGCCCCACCACCCTAGGGTTCTCTGGGTTTGCGCTCGAGGTACTACTGCACGGCAACAACAAATAATTTATACTCCTTGCAAACAGTACTTGCCCAATCGCAATTCGTTGCAATACAAGGAGCTCTACGGGATCCCAGAGGCGCGGGACATTTTCCGCGGCACGCTCCGCTACCAAGGGTTTTCCAACACCATGCAGCTTCTCGCAAGCCTGGGCTATCTTTCCGAAAGCAACGAAGAGTTTCTACGCCAGGGCAAGGAGCCTCTCTCTTGGGTAGGACTATTTTGAAAAAAAAAAAAAAAACTTGTTTGAAAGCTGCTAAATCTTTTTTTTTTTTTTTTGTTTTTTTGCAGGCACAATTGTCCAGCAAGCTAGCGGCTAGTGCAACGCTGCAGTCGGCACGCCAGCATCTGCCCAATCTCAGTGAAGACCAGCTGAGGCAGGCCGTGGAGGCAGTGCACCAACTCGGTCTTGTCGATGCCACAGAGCCCGTTGATCTTGCCGGTACTCCGATCGACTCTCTGTGCGCTCTCCTGCAGAAGAAGCTGCGATACGGCGAAAAGGAGCGCGACATGGTAATCATGCAGCACCGATTCGACATTGTGTGGGGTGAGCACAAGCAACACAAGACCGAGCATCGCCGATCGACCCTCATTCAGTACGGCGCCCCCGGGGGCTACTCTGCCATGGCCAAGACTGTCGGCCTTCCTGCCGCGATCGCAGCCGATCTCCTCCTGAGCGGTATCACCCAAAAGAGTTTTTCCAAAATAGTAATAAAAAAAAAACGTTTTTTTTTCTTTCAGGAGTTGCAAAACATAGAGGAGTTATTGCACCCATGACGGCAGACCTCTACGAGCCCATTCTCGAGCAGCTGCACAAAGCCGACATTTCTTTTGTAGAGGAGAGCCAGTTTTCTTAGATTGTCTTCTTTGGTATTCAATGCAAAAAAATGCAAAAACTACAGGTAGCACTTCTTTTTTGGCTTTTTTTTTTTTTACCAGACGAGGGTAAAGTCGGCATTCATGCTAACGTCGAGGTTGTGGACACTAAAGCCCCACGACTCGTACGTGACGGGGAAAACGGCGCCGTTTATGGTGACACACGT
>Ga0302233_10000689_pt1 | contig 26423 bp, 50 predicted proteins | sample II_Palsa_N3_1_FD_193516 | JGI IMG/M metagenome (GOLD analysis project Ga0302233, IMG submission 193516) | Peat permafrost microbial communities from Stordalen Mire near Abisko, Sweden - II_Palsa_N3_1 | ecosystem: Environmental > Terrestrial > Soil > Palsa > Peat permafrost | place: Sweden... | reverse complement strand
TTTTGTTCGGAGGATGGATGAACTAAGCAGCAGCACCCCAGATGCTAAACTCGCAGCTGCACGCCAAGAAGAAGCGGCCGTACATTATCAACCTCGACCCCGCCGTGGCCCACGTGCCCTACGAGCCCAACATTGACATCCGCGACACGATCCAGTTCAAGCAGGTCATGCAGCAGTACAAGCTGGGGCCCAACGGCGCCATTGTCACCTCGCTCAACCTCTTTGCCACCAAGTTTGACCAGGTGCTCAACCTGCTAAACACGCGCTCGTCCTCGCTCGAGTAAGGAGTGCACAGACACTCGGCTTGTCTTTTTCACACCAAACCCCCTGTTGCAGTACTATCCTCGTGGACACGCCCGGCCAGATTGAAATCTTCACGTGGTCCGCCTCGGGTGCGATCATCACCGAGACGCTGGCTGCGTCATTCCCCACCGTTATCGCCTACATCATTGACACACCCCGCACGACCAACTCGTCCACGTTCATGAGCAACATGCTCTATGCCTGCAGCATCCTGTACAAGACCAAGTTGCCGTTTGTCCTCGTCTTCAACAAGACAGACGTCGTCTCGCACGAGTTTGCGATCGACTGGATGACGGACAACGAAGCCTTCCAGGTACAGAAGCATCCATTTTTTTTTTACAAGCATTTGAGAAACGTTGTGTACAGGAAGCACTCGCACAGGAAACGTCCTATATGGGCTCGCTCGTCAGGTCAATGTCGCTCGTGCTCGAGGAGTTTTACTCTCATCTGAGCTGCGTCGGCCTTTCGTCGGTCACGGGGGCTGGCATGGACGAGTTTTTCACGGCAGTCGAAAAAGCCCGCCAAGAGTTTTTCACGTACGTTTTTCGATTGTGCATACAACCTTTAGTAAGCATATCTGTCATGGTAGCGACTATGTTCCAGAGCGCGATCGCCTTGCAAAGAAAAGAACAGAGGAGGACGCCAAGCGAAAGGCGGAACAGCTCAACAAGCTTGAAAAGGATCTCAAGAGCGCTGCGGCGGCCAAAAAGTCGACTGCGTTTACCCAGCACAGGAGTCAGCACGAGCACCAAGATGACGACGAGGACGAGGACGGGGGCGATGAAACCGGACCTCACCGGTACAATGACGAAGACGAGGACGACTATAACGATTATGACGAGGACGAGGACGAGGACGTGTAGGACATTGTTTGCGTGGAAAAACAAAAAAAAAAAAAAAAAGAACGTCTACCATTTCTCGTACAGTTTTTGAGAAAGAAAAGAAAAATTATCTTGATTTAGACTACGTAGATTGAATGTTAATGATTGGACCCCATCTCGTGTTTTCACTGCACCGACTCCACAAAGTTGCTCGGGAAGACGCCCTCGTCACCAACCGGGCCATTCGCCTCCATCGAAAAGAGTTTTCCGTTCCACCATCTAAGAGTAGGGGGGTGCAAAAATTGAATCCTACAGAGGGAAAAGGAAAGAAAAAAAAATGCATACCCGTCAGGCCGTTTGTTGAGAACGACGATGAAGTCTCCCTTCTTGAAGGACAGATCGCCTTCGACGTCGCTAGAGCAGTCGAACAGGGCCTTGACAAACTCCATTTCGGCCGGAAGCACTTGAGTCTCTGCCGGGGGAGGAGCGGACTTGGGCTTGGGGGCTGGAGACTCTGTGCCGGGCGTGGGCACGGACGGTTTTGCCTTTGGCTTGGGGGCAGGAGAAGGCGTCGCCGGCTGAGCAGTCGGCTGAACAGTAGCAGTAGGGGCGGGGGCCACGGCTGCTGCTGCGGGCACGACGGCAGAAGACTTCCTTGGTGGCACGATGGGGGTGGCCGCAGCAGGACCAGCAGCTGCAGACGCATCGATTCCTTCTGCCTCAGCGCGCTTGGCAAGGCGAGCAGAGAGCTCGTTGCCAGCAACCATGGGAAGGCCGGGACGTCCTGCAATCGACATCATCTTTTGCATACGCGCTTGCCGCTCGTCAGTGGGCGGCTCCTCCGTTGCAGCGCCCATCACCGACTCCTCAACTGCCAGTGGCTCTTCGCTGGTTTCTGGTGTTGCGACCGCTGTCGCTGCTGCTGTTGCTGCTGCTGCCGCCGCCGCCGCCGCCGCCGGGGAAGAGGTGGGCACGGGAGGGGCAGGTCGCGATGTGGGCACGGGCGGGATACTTCGTTGAGGCGTGGCGGGCAAGGGAGTGGACTTCTTTAGCTGTGTTCCCTGCGGTGTTCCGGGTGCGGGACTGGCAGCCACAGATGCCGGCGACATCAGCAATGTGGCAGAGGCTTGCGAGGACAAGCGTGCTTTGGGAGGAGCGGATGGTAGTGCAGGAGACGAAGAGGCCTCGAGCTGCTGCTCAGACATTTGTTTCTGCAGCAGGGCAGGCGACGACATGGGGATCGGTGGAGGCTCGCGCTTTAGAGAACCCGACGAACCACCTGCGAGGAGGGCTGCGGCAGCGGGCGACTGGGCAGGCACGGGGGGCGCAGGCGGCTTCACAAATGAGGAAACTCGTTTGGGAGCGGCTGGCGCCGCCTTGACTTGGGTCATGAAAGAGACGACCGTCTGAGGGATGTCGGCCGGAGCCGGGATCGCCTCCCACTGCTGCTGAACAAACGCGCGCTCCCAATCCTGGCCGTAGTCGCCCTCGTCCTCCCAGCGCTCAAGGATTGAAATCAGAGTTGGGTCGGGCTGCTCAGACAGGTTTGCGACTTGCATCACGGTGAGATCGCGGTCGCCAGAGCGCGCAAACATATCTGCGCCAGCCTTGAGTAACAGGATGCTTCCCTCGACGAGGTTTCTTGCGACGGCAACGTGCAGAGGGGATTCTCCCTACGGTGAAAGAAAAAAAAATTTTTTTTTATTTTTCTTCGAAACAGAGTGCATTATTCGATGACCTACCTTGTCGTTGTTTGCGTTGACGTTGGCACCGTTGATGATGAGGAAGTGTGCGCCAATGATAAAGTTGCTGACGATGGCCTGATGCAGCGGCGTGTCCTCCTCGACGACACCAGGGCAGTGGGCGTTGACGTCGGCGCCGTTTGCAAGGAGACTCAGTACCGAGGAAATGTCCGAGTTGGCGATGGCAGTCATGAGAGCGGCGTCTACGGTCGTGCCAGACGACGTGTCAAAGTCTTCGGCGAACTGCTTCTTGACGTACTTGGCCTCTATAAATTGGGACTTTGCTTGCAAGTCATAGTTGTCACGAATCTTGCTTCCCCGAAGGCGCTCCACCGAGGTAATAATCGTGCCCTCGAGAACATTGTTGGCAGCTGTGTTGCCGAGGGCCTTGAGCAGGAGCAGGTCGGCGACACTCGCTTTTTCGCTGAACGACTTGATTTGCGACGTTTGCTGCGGCAGGCCACGATGGACACTTGCACAGGTCGAGCACAGGATCACACCAAAGGTTCGACTGTAGAATCGTTGCTCGGGTGTTTTTGCGACTAGGGTAAGAATATTGAGGGGAAAAAAAAAAAACTTTCTCTTTTATTGCTTGTTTACTCGTCCCAAGGCAGTCGGCGCAGATAGCGTTGCCCTTGAAGTCAAAGAGACGGCCGACGAGATCATACAAGCCATCGATCGATGGCGTACGCTTTATCGTTGCTGATGTCGACGTCAAGGCAGGGGACGAAGCGGCAGACGAGTACTGCGGTTGCTTGGAGGCAGTCTAAGGGAAGAGTACTTACAAAATTTTTTTGGATAAAAATAATTTCGTACCGCGCCGTCGTTGCCAACAGACGTCGCAATGGTGATGGCGGCGTGGTTGCGGACGATCTGGACCCATGCATTCACGTCCTCCTCGCTTGTGGCTTGCATAATGTACGTGCGCTCGCCGGGCGTGCGCGAAATTAGTTTGAAGCAGAACTTCTTGCGCTCGCTCTCGTCGTCATCCGCTTTGGACGCAGAGTACTCGGTCAAATCCAGCGAATGGTTTGCAGGCACGTCCTAACGGCTCAACGTGAGACATCGGGAGCTGTCCGCATTGTTTACCCTGTTGTGTGAAATGTGGAACTTGCCGTCGGAGATCGAGCAGAAGCGTTTCTGCCAGGCCTGGAGCACTTTCATCTTTTCAGGCTTTTTGAGAAGGTAGCCTTCGCGAATGACCTCCTTTGTCGACTGTCCCGACAGCATGTTAGACGTGTCACACAGTAAAATAAATAAATAAAAAATAAATTAAAAAAAAGGCGACATACGTTGGAGGCAGCTGCGGTGGATGCTGTCTTGACAAGCTCGAGCACATGGTCGCTGGGAAAGTAGCCAACCACGCCTTTGTACTCACCTTTCCACCAGTCGGCTTGCGGCTTTTCGAGCACAACGATGACATTGCCTTTGACCAGAGAGAGTTCGGACGGGCGTTCGGCTGTGTACGACGTGAGAATCTTGGCGCGCGTCACGCCATCGTCCACCTAGGAAACACTCACATGCGTCAAATCCAAGACAAAAAAACAGACCTGAGAACAAACATACTTCAGTGATGCCAGCGATCTCGGCACGGATGTCCTCCACAAACTTTTTCTCAGATTGGAAGCGGTTCTTGAGCTACCATACGATTTTATTCCAAGGGAAATTAAAAAGAAAGCCAAAAAACAAAACAAAAAAAAAAAAATTACATACTTCGACAGTCTCAGAATCTACGCGGTTCATGTATGACTGGAGACCTTGGAGGACACTGAGCGACTCCTGGTGAAAGTGGACCTGGGCAGTGTAAAACTCGTGAAAGTTGTTCATAAAGTCGACGTCGCGTTTGCTCTCTGTCTCGGCAAGCTTGAGCAAAAAGTCGCACGTCTCGAGTTGCAACTTGTGGTGGAGGCGATCGAGCTCACGCATGAGACTGCGCTTCTCGTCTTCGTCCGTGGCTTTGTTTGCGCGGTTCTTGAGCGACTCGTACGTAGAGCGCGTCCTTTCGTAAGTACGCTTTGTGTGCTGGCGTCCCGAAAAACACTCAATTTAGTCTTGTTGCTGTTTTCTGCCTTTTTCGCGTACGCTCAAAGAGTCGTCCTTGATCGCGGTCTCACAGGGGTAGGTGAGACAGTTGTTTAGAGCGCGGATCTGTCCACAGACAAAAAAGAGTGTTGGCCCAAAACCTCATAAATAAACAGAGCAACAAACCATCTCGCGCTGCAGCGTGTTGATCTCCGCATTGACGAGGCCAAACTTGAGCATGGCGAGGCCCAGGGCGTTGGTCTGGTCACGCGAAAGCTCAAAGTCGGCGATGGCCTTGAGGCACTCGGAAAACTGGAGGACGCCCGTGTCGTATCCTGAGCAAGTTTTCGAGATTTTCAGAGGCGAACGTAGATCCAAAGTACCTTGGAAGCCCTTGCCAAACTTTTTCGATGCCTCGGCAATCTGCTTGAAGCCCGTGCGATGGGACTCGTACATCTACGCATGGCGCTGGGGTTACTATTTATATCCACGGCTGTGTTTATACCTCTTCTGCGCCCTTGAGGTCCCTGCGGAAAGACGACGAGTTCACCTGCATGGTACACGTATTAGCGCCCTCTATTTGCAAACACGAGCACGATACGTCGTCGTCCTTGAGCTGCTGCGCCAGCCCGGGTATGTCGATCGCCTCAAACAGCGTCGAGTCGCGCGGTCTGCGAGCCATTTGGTTGCCTGTGACACGCGGGGTTGAAGCACACGAGTGGATCCAGCGACGGTCCGCCTCTTCTGCATCCCAGTCACAAGCAGACGTAGGCATTGTTTTAGTAGCGTAATTCAACTGAGTGTTTGTTTGTTTTCCGCAGCAGAGAGAGTGGCACATGCAGCCAAGGCCATCTTTAACGCAAGTGTAGTCCCATGATTTTCACCATGTCGCTCTGGATCGGCCACGTTCCCTCCGAGGCCCGTACGTAACAGCGAAGGCTCGCGCGTTTGTGTTGCCTCATTATGTGAACAGGCACTCGCGACCTCGAGGACATTTTCGACCGCTACGGTCGCATGGTCCGCTGCGAGATCAAGAACGGTTTCGGCTTTGTCGAGTACCGCGACGAGCGTGACGCTGAGGTAAAAAAAAAGGGCAGCTGTGTTGAACCTAGTGTTAACGCACGGCCGGCGTTTTGCACCCCACCCCACCCCTCCCACGTCCCACCCAGGACGCAATGCACTACGAGAAGGACCGACGTCTCTTCGGTCACCGTCTGGTGATTGAATGGGCCAAGAACAGCGGACGCCACTCTGTCTCCAACGAGGAGTGCTGGCGCTGTGGTCGCCGCGGACACTATGCCCGTGACTGTCCCGACGCGCGCTCGGGCTCGGGCTCTTCTCGCCGGTAAGATTATGAATTTTTTTTCTTCTCATGTCAGCGTGAATACGAATTAATTTCATTTCCCCTTTTCATAGTCGTTCCCGCTCGCGCAGCCGTGAACGTCGCAGGCAAGTTTTCCATGATTCATGTCCTCCTCTCCCTCTCCCTTCCTCGACCACGTTTTCATTTTGGTTTTTTCATTTCTTTTTACGTCGTGGTGCTTTTTGCCCGAGCAGGTGTGGCCCACCACCACTCACCGATTGCCCTTGCTGCAGCGGTGCCGCACTGATGCCCAGAGTTTCCTTCCTTCTATCCATATTTGCCTGGTGCCAGTGCCACCTCTTCTTCTCCTCTCTCCTCTCGGCCAAATGGCCAGAAGCCCCCAATGCTCGACTGACCCGATGGCCCTTTCACTACTGCCTCCTCCTCACCCAGTTCAGTCCATGAGACGAGCCACCTCTCCCTTTTTTCTACACGATTTCTCATTGGCGTTCGTCAATAAAACCCTCAACCCAAAAACAACATCTAAAAAAAAATTTTTTTTTCATAGGTCGGTCTCCCCTCGACGTGCCCGCTCGCGCTCTCCCCGCCGTGACCGTTCCAAAGAGCGCGACCGTTCCAAGGAGCGTGACCGTTCCAAGGAGCGCGACCGTTCCAAAGAGCGCGACCGTTCCAAAGAGCGCAGCCACAAAAAGTCGCCCAGTCCTGTACCGCGAAAAAATTATGTTTAAAAAAGATTAATCAGTACATTCTCAAAGCAGGACGATGACGAGGACAAGAAGAAGGGCGATGACGAAGACAAGAAGAAGGAGGACGACGACAACAACGACAACAACGACGACTAAAAGTGCATTTGTTAACCCTGTTTGTCGTCCGTCATGAAGAGCTTAGAAATTTGCAGTCAAGGAAATTATTTTTTGAAAAGAGGCACTAAACTGCGAAAAAAAAAAGCACACTACAAGTTCGAAAAAGGCAGAGGGAGACGCACATTATTTGGCTTGCATAAAAGAGAGTAGGGAGGAAAAAAAAAAAAATGAACTGCAAAAATGGTTTTTTGTGTGTGTGCGTGCTTGGGGATGATTCTACTGATCATCGTCCTCATCCAGACGAGCCTTGTAGTCGATGGGGTACTCGGTGTAGGGTTCTGGAGGGTCTTCTTCCTCCTCCTCCTCTTCTTCCTCCTCCTCCTCCTCCTCTTCTTCCTCGTCGTCATCCTCAACGCTCTCCACATCCTCGTCGTCCTCGTCCTCTTCTTCATCCTCGTCCTCGTCCTCTTCTTCATCCTCGTCCTCGTCCTCCTCCTCGTCGTCCGAGTAACCAGTCATGTCGTAGTCCTCGTCCTCGTCGTCATCCTCCAAACGAGCCGCGCGCACGCCGGTGAAGAATTCGTTAAAGTTGTCGTAGGCACTCGCATCCGTGGCGATCTCGGAGACGCGGTCGGCAGCATACTCTGGATAGGGCGGCGGGGCGACGTAGGCCGGCGGACGCACACGGTACACCTTTGGATTGCTGAGGTCGTTGTACAGTACGCTCGAAGCGCTTGCAAGCAGGGAGGCGGACACCTGGGGGATCGTCTCCGGGACAAGGGGCTCGATCGGGAGGCCAATGTCGTCGTCGTTGATCGTGTTAAAGTCCAGCACCTTTTTGCGGTACGCGAGCCTAGGAAACAAAAGAAGAAGGAGAAGAAGAAGAAAAAAGAAAGACGGTCAGAATGATTCAGCGAGGCGGTGACGTACTCGGCCAGGAGAGCCTTGTCCTTGCGGTTGCGGCGGGCAATGAAGAAGAGCAGGAGCAGACACAGCAGGAGACACAGCAGGATGCCGATGGCGATGAGGGCAGCGGCCCATGCTGGGAAGGATCCAGGCAAGGTGAAGGGGTTGAGGACGGCACCGTTGATCTGCTGGAGGACACCGATGGCGTTGGTTTGGGTGATGCCACAGACTCCGCCCGTCTCGGTGATGTTGAGTGTGAGCGTGCTGCCGACGGTCCACTGGTTGTTGGCCGAGTCGTACTCGACACAGACCCAGGCCGAGCTGGCGTTGTAGAGCGAGGAGTTGGCCCACGGAACGGCCACGATGATCGGCACGTCCAGCGCGGAAAGGTCAGAGATCTCCGTCGCGCTGTTGTTGAGGATCGGACCGAGGATTTGCGAGCAATCACGCAGGGCGATCGACTTGACGTCCGACAGCAGGACAATGCCCTCTGACGACGCCGAGGAAGGGTCGACCAAGCCCAGGACAGGCTCAAAGATGCCGGCGGCAGCCTGGATCGCATCCACGATTGGATTGTCGTCGCGCGCAGCCGCTACAAAAAAGGGGAAGACAAAGGTTGGTGATCTTTCAAAAACAAAACAAAAATTTTTTTTGTTTGTTTGTTTGTACTAGTGGGGAGCTCGACGAAAGAGAACGTGGCCGCGTTGGTGTCGATGAAATGGGCACAGAAGCAGTTGATGTTGGGGAAGGCTTGGATGGTCAAGTCGCGAGGGAACAGGACGTAATCGCTCTCGGACCAGCTGAGGCTCGAGTCCGATCCAGCTTTTGAAGATCGACACATTAAAAATAAAAAAAATTTTCTTTCAAAATAAAATAAAAATAAAATACCAAGCGAGCTGCGGGTCAACGTGAAAGTAAAGTTGGAGGAGGCGGGTGCGGCGGCGCTGGGATAGGTCGGGAAGGAATAGGCCCCTTCGTGGCAGATCGAGTTGGCCAGGAACATGACACTGACGTCGTTGGCAGACTGGTCCAGGGACCCAGTGGAGGCATTGTCGAAACCAGAGGAGCCGGCGAGGACAGACTGGATGCGAGCATAGCAGTCGACAAAGGTCTCGTCCACATTGGAGGCAACGTCGGACGACTGCTGGTACAGCGAGTAAATCTGGTTGACGAGGAAGTTGGTCGAAGTCTGCACTTGGCTGGCGAGCCTGTCAAGAGAGCAATCAGAGGGGAGACCACGGCGACACAATTCTTCTTACTGGCTTGTGACGTTGATCGAGGGCGAGTTGAGGACAGTGTCCAAGGAGCACAAGGCGATGGTAGAGATTGTCGTGTCGTTGGGCGACTGCAGAGCCGCGTTGAGCTGGCTCGCGGTGACCGAGTCGATGAGGGACTGGAAAGGCGTGTCGCGACGAACAACGCTACGGCGCTCGGGGAGATGGCTGCGCTTGGCGGTGCCGGCAGTGTACTCGGCCAAGCAGATGCTGACGGCCGAATTGAGCACTTGGAGGCTGAAAAGGTCTTGGATGTTCTCAAAGATGGTCACCTGCTGGTTGTAGAAGGTCGAGATCGTGTTGTCCGAGGCCGAGGAAGGTACGCACGACGAGACTGGGACGAGCGTGGACGACTGAGACGACGCGCCATTGTACTGGATCACCGTCACCGTCACGAGGATCTGACCCGAGCCATCAGTGGCCATCGGAAGCGACGTCGTGATCGTGTTGGAGTACGAAAGGGGAACCTACACACAGTAACGATGCCTTAGATTATTAGGGGGGGGAAAACGCTTGCGCAAACTGACCTCGATCGACGCATTCGTGACTCGGTTGTACGTGAACGTCCACTTGTACTTTAGAGACATCAGTGGCGAGGACGAGGTCCATGCGGGAGCGGCAAGGGTGAACGAGGTGTACAAGGCGTTGCCCGAGGTCGGTGAGACAAGGAGGCTTCCCGAGGTCGGGGACGACAAGACCTTGGACGAAGGGGAGATTTCAATAAGAGAGTGCAGGAAAAAAGAAAGAAAGATACGGTGAACTGATTCATAGCGTAGCCAGCGGCAAGGGCGGGCGATCCGTTGAGGGTGTAGTTGATGGCAATGTCAAGGCGGAACTGGAAGACCTCGTTGGATGCGATCTGCGTCTTCACGATGATGAGGTCGCTCTGGTACGGTCCAGTGGGCAGCTTGTACGTGGAGGGGTTGCTCAAGTCGACCGTCGTCAACGGGTAGTAGTCGTAGCCGAGGTAGTTGAGGCTGGTAAGATTTATTTATTCATTTTTGAAAAAAGTAAAAAAAAAAATATTTTTTTTTAACCAAGCGTACATTGCACCAGGCAGCGAGGTCCAGTCGTACGAGATCGTTTGAATGTTTGGAACAATGGTCGAGTACGAGCCGATGAGCTTGAGGTCGGTAGTGGGTAGGGTCAACGCAGGGTCGTGGTTTGTGTCGACGTTGACAAAGACGCTGTAACCCACGACGGGGATGAAGCGGGCGATGCGGGTGTAGACTTGGTTAGTGAGCTATTTCATTTATTTTAGATAATAATAAAAAATAAGGTAACGATTGAACGATTAAACGATACCAGATCCACGAGCGTAAAGTTGAAGTTGTAGTCATAGTTGTAGACGCCGGTGGAGGTCATGAGCACGTTTGGCGCAAACGCCTGCGAGAAAATGTTGTAGTCTCGAGCGGCGCTGAGGGTCGCAAAGGCCGAGGGGGTGCTAAACTCGAGCGTGCTGATGTAGTTGACGCCATACTGGCCGAGGCAAGGGGTGCCGGGCCCGTTGGGGGCGATATCGTACGAGATGCACGACCAGAAAATCTGCACAGGGCGATCCAGCATGTCGGGATCGCGGACGTTGACTTGCACCATCACCTCGTCCAGTGTACCGACACTGTGCTCGATGCCACCAATAAAGGCGACCTGGAGAGAGCCAAAAAAAAAGAAAAAAAAAGCCGATTTAGTCCGACATGTAATGTTTCGGTACCTGGAGATCGTCAGGAAGGACGACGATTTCAAAGGGGATCGAGGTCGAGAAGGTGCCCACGTAGGCCGTCAGCGTCATGTTGTAAGCTGTGTAGGGCGAGAACGTGAAGGGCGGGACGGCAAGGACGTACTTTGAAAAGTCAGACGCGGCGGGGAGGTTGAACGTGGGACTTCCCGAGACAAAGGACCAGACAAAGTTCATCTGGTCGGGTTGGACGCACGAAGGGAAATAGATTGACGGACGAAGGACCACCGCCTCGCTCACGTAGACGGTGAGCGGCTGGACGCCGGGCAGGGTGATGATGGGAATGTTGGCATTGACGACCTCGAAACTGGCCGAGGCGGTCGACGAATAGCCCAAAAAGTTTGTCACATTCACCGTGACGACGTACGTCACGTCCACCGAGAGGAGGCTGGGCGAGAGGTTGAGGATAGACGTCGCTGGCGCCAAGGACGACAGGAAGTCGGCAAGCGCGGCCCCGGTCGGCACGATCGACCACTGGAAGTTGAGTGTGCGGCCTACCAGTCCATAGTGTTCCAGTGAGAAAAAAAGAAAAAAGTCTGTGCTTTTTGTTTGTACCCGCTGCATCAAACGAGCTGCTGGCATCGATGACGATCGTGCCACAGTTCGGGTAGACGTTGGCGGCGGTGACGACGACGGTGGGCGAGGAGGGCGACAGGGGGCCCTGCACAATGATGTCGCCTTCGACGATGAGACCGTAGAGTGCGTTGGCGTGGATGAGGCCGGGCGAGTCGGAGAAGACAAGGGCGTCACCGGGGACGATCGTGGCGTCGTCAAAGAGGCGGATGGTGATGGTGAAGGGCGAGCTGCCAAAGCACTGCGCGGACGGGCCGATGAGGTCGCTCGTGTAGGTTGCGTTGAAAAAGTCCCCGCAGGTAAGACCGACCTGCTGCGATATGTCGCCTGGGATTCCTTCAAAACCGACGGCAATGTCAAAGGTGACGACGATGGATGAAGACGTGCTCGCAAAGATGGCAGACAGCGGGACAGGTGCGTGGTCATAGTAATAGATGTAGGCAAAGCCGTCGGCATAGGTCTCGCCAAAGGTCTGCGAGACCGAGATGTTGCACTTTTGCGAGACGCTGAGCTCGGGGAGGGCGCAGACGAGCTGCTGGTTGGTGATGTCAGAATAAGGTTCAACCACGGCCGGGGCTGTCTCGATCAAGCCAAGCTCGCACTGGAGCCTGCACAGAATATTGCTGCCGGTGCCGGTGAGGTCGTGGATGCTGCTGGTCTGCAGCGTGACAATCTGGCTGGTGGTGTTGGTAAAGACCAAGAACGACTCCTCCTCGACGACGGGGAAGCCCGCGAGAATCGTGTACGGCAGGCTGTTGGTGTACGCCTCCGAATAGTAGGCCACGGTAAAGTTGAACGTGTCATAGTCGATGCCAGGGATGGCCGGGATCGTGCACGTCAGCGTCGAGCTCGACAGCACTGTCGCGGACACGTTGGTCAGGCCCACGTTTGTTTCGAGGAGGCAGAACAGGCCAGTGCCGTTGCTGTTGATGTAATTGTTGAAGCCCGCACCCGTGACTGGTTTGCAATAGGAAATAAAAATTATTTTTTTTAAAGAATTCAAAAATTATAAAAATAATATTAAAAAAAAACTGACCGGTCACAAACGTCGGCTGGTTGGGGGCAGCCGAAGGGATAATCTCGACAATCACGAAACACTCGACGTTGTTGCCGCCGCAGACGCCGCAGTTGTCGACGATCAGGTTCGAGTTGGGGACACCATTGCAGCCGAGGCAAGAAGTACCATTGCCTCCGCACACGCCGCACACGTCCTTGCCGATGGACTCGTAGTTTGTGCTGTGGCTGTTCACGCAGAGACCGCAGTCGTTCACAACGTTTGTTCCAAAGCTATTTTTTTTTAAAAAAATAGTCATCAGGTCTTAGGGTTGAAAGAAATGTAAACACGCAATCATACCAAATGCCCTTGCAGTCAATGTACGGCTTGTCGGCATCAGGCTGGCTGATGGGTGCACAGACATTGCACTCGTCCAATGCGTAGCCGCAGAGACCAAGGCATCCGGCGACGCAGGCGGGCGTGGGTGTGGCCGTGGGTGTAAAAGTGGTCGTTGCCGTCGCAGACTCTGTGAAAGACTCTGTGTAGCTTGCCGTCGCAGACTCGGAAGCAGTGAAGGCTGCCTCGATGTGGGTCGCGGTGCCGCTGCCCGCGTGGGCCGAGGCAGTGACCACCGCAGTGATTGACTGCGCAGAGGAGGTCCCGGTGTACGACGAGGCCGTGTACGAGGCCGTGGCGGACACGGTTGGCGTGGCCGTTTCTGTGTTTGATTCGGTGAATGACTCGGTGAACGACGCCGTGGCCGACTCGGTGAACGACGCGGTGAATGACTCGGTGAACGACGCCGTGGCCGACTCGGTGAACGACTCGGTGAACGACGCCGTGGCCGACTCGGTGGCCGACTCGGTGAACGACGCCGTGGCCGACTCGGTGAACGACGCCGTGGCAGACTCGGTGAGCGACGCCGTGGCAGACTCGGTGAGCGACGCCGTGGCAGACTCGGTGAACGACGCCGTGGCAGACTCGGTGAACGACGCCGTGGCAGACTCGGTGTAGGACGCCGTGGCAGACTCGGTGAACGACGCCGTGGCAGACTCGGTGTAGGACGCCGTGGCAGACTCGGTCAACGAGGCTGTCTCAGGGAGGAGAGTAGGAACGAGCGTTGGGTAGAGGGTAGGCACAAGCGTGGGCACAAACATAAAGTTGGCCGCACCCGATCGACGGTTGCGGAAAAGGCCTGCATCGTCGCTTGTGCTATGAGGCGATTGCTAATACACAATCGGAAATGGTCAGCCGGACAAGAATAAAAAACCAATTGAAAAAAAACCTCGATGGGTGTCTCATCGTCGGTAATGACAAGGGTTGCTTCGATGGCGGGCCCGTTTGGAGACGCCGACGCGGACTCTTGCGATTGCAGGCGCAGACTAATTGTGCGGCTACCATCGCGCCAGTAGTTGTCGAAAATCGGGATGTCGACCGTGAAACTGTCCATGCCTTGCTCCATCACAAACTACCGGGATAAGGGCGCCGCAAGAGTTACAAAAATGTGAAGAAAAAAAAAATTGATACGTTGACAAACGGAGAGCTTTTATAATCAAAGCCTTCGACGGCCGTGCCTTCGATGACTTCGAGGGTAGCGATGATGCGCTCGTTGATATCGCTTGTTCTCACGACCTTGATTTGGGCCACTTTGTCAGCCTCGCCCACGGTGAACGTTGACGACGAGAAGTCCAGTCCAGCTGCCGCGACTGTAAAAGCACCCGGGGGACCGGTCAAAGACTTGGAAAAAAAAAAAAGAAGAAAACTGATCTCACCAGCTGCATGGCCACCGAACGAGATAACGGCCACGAGCAGAAGCAGCACGTCGAACGGACGTCGCATTTCCTCCTCCTGCAAGGAACCGGAAAAGGCATTAAGAGAAAAAGAGGATCTGAGGGCACCATAGACAGGGAGGACCACGCACAGCCCTTAACTATGATATGAATGAAGAGGGGAGAGCAACAAAAAGCAAGGAGCGTGAAAAACGAAGAAGGGGTGAAAGGAGAATTTGCCGTGGAAGGAGTCCTGCGCGCGAGCCTCTGACAAGTGACAACCACAGCAGCCCACACCTTGACAACCACCACCCAATAACCACTGCCCAGAAAGTAGCATGGAAGGGGGTGGCCAGTAGAAATGAGCTCTTAAATCACTCCCAAGTTGCCTCCTGTTCGGAAGAAAAAAAAAAGGGAAAACCACCACCCATGAAACGTGCTGAAACCGAATGAAACGTCTCGTCGAGAAAAGGTCAAACAAAGTCTGAGAGGGCCAAACGAGCGCAGCAGAGCAGTCGGGGCGCTGTGCGCAAGGTCTTTCTATCCCTCTTAGAGCAACTGCACCATGTGCACTCGTTCGTTCCAAAGAACGGACAATCTGTCCCGTTCCATCGATAAGAGGACACACTCAGTTAATTGTGGCCGTGGTTGTCCCCCCTGCGCTCATGGAGTCGCTGGTCCTCTCGTACCTGCGCAAGTATTTTGCGGTGGTGCTGCGAAACTTTGACGCGAAGCGCGACTTTCACCTCAACTTGTCCAAGGGCGAGGTCACGGTGAGCAACCTGCGTACGTTTTTTTTTCCCCCCCCTCTGTGTGAGCCAACTGAAAGCATCTGATCTCGCGCGCGCGCTCAGAGGTCAACGTGGACCTCATTCGAGAGCTCATCGGTGTGGAGACCCTCGATGTGAAACGGTTATACGTGTCCAACTGCCTTATCAACGTATCGCCGACCAAGCTGACGACCGTGCCGATCACGATAGACATCGATGAGGTCGACGTTGTCCTTGCCGTACGACCCGACCCTCCCACCTCACCTCGATGGAACACTGACAAGCGCGCTTCTTACTGTAGGAACTGCACGAGCCCGTGCCTCTGCCACAGGTTGTGGGCACACTCTTCAACGCTGCTTCCAAATCAGACGCGCCGTCACCCACACCCGAGGCCTACGGCACCAAGGATATCATTGGTTCGTGCATCTCGTGGAGCTGCTATTTGACTGACCCCCTGTGTGGCAGCTGATGGACTGCGAGTGCGCATCAAGTCGCTCAACATCATCCTGCAGACGCTCGGGAGCATCGACCCAAACAATGAGAACGAGTTTGTCAGCAAGACCCCTCCACCACTGCTAATGTTCTCTGTGGACAACTTTTTGCTCGAGCAGACAAACGAGGAGTGGAAGACCGTTCCCGTATGCACGCTGCGCCAGTCTTTTTATCTTAAAAAAAAAAACGGGCACTTTACGTAGCTTCGCGAAGCGCGCAAGTTCAACAAGACACGGACAGAGGCGTTTGTGTTTCGGCAGATGCAAATGAAGCTCTCTCTCATGCTCGTGCCCTGCTCGAGCAAGGATGACCCGTCCTATGCTCTGCTGACCGGGGCGAAACGTATGCGACTGTTAAACTCCCGCTGTCCTGAATCGTAATAACAAAACTGTCAGTGAGCAGTTTCCAAAAGGGACTTCGCTCAAGTCAGCTCGACGGAGGGGGCAAGCTGGGGGCAGCTGTCCTGTTAGACAAATTTCCCCTCAAACTGCGCTTGATAACTCAGTGGGGCAAGCAGTCTCGGATCCTCGAAGCCGTACAAATCGACATTGTACTCGGCTCGTTCAAGGTATAACCTTGCACGCCATTTTTTTTCTTTCGCTTTCTCACTCTCGCAAGCACAGCTCCACGTCAACGAGGCTCGCATCGGTCTAATCATCGAATTTCTGGCGTCATTGATGAACCTGCTGGGGAGAAGAACGCTGGTTTGTTGTGACCAAACAACAGCCGTACTGCAATCTAACAAGAAGGCACACAGAAACGAGAAAAGCTGGAGGCACAGAAAGCAGCCGCCGAGAAGGCCAACGTCCGATTCCGCCAACTCATGCCACAGGCTCCGAAAAAGTCGGTCGTGCACGTACCAAGGTTTGGGCGCAAGCAGACTCGAGCTGCGCCAAGGCTTGTCGTGCGCGTTTCCCTGGAAGAGTTTGCCCTCATTGTCGATCTTGGAAAGAACGGATCAACTGGACCCATCCGCCAGCTCGCCCTCGAGCTCGGCCACGTGTACTTTAACTTTTCGCACACAGAGACTGTTGCAAAGAGCGGGTATGAAACATCAATCATCATCTGAACCTTTTTTTTTTTTTTCCCTTTGTGGTTGACGGCCCCAGAAACAGGGACTCGATCGACCACACCTACCAGGTCCAGTTGATGCTCTACTGGATCGATGTGTACTCGATCGGAACGAGCGACCACGACTCGTTCAAGTTGCTGTTCTACCCTTCAGACACGTCGCCTGTGCTCACACCGATCAGCATGCCTGTCATGAACATTCACCCGGACGCCGATGATCAAGAAGAGTTTGAGTACATTGCTTGCTATTTTATTTTTCCCCCCCCTCCTAAACTCGGCAAATAGAGCGATCGAACGTGCCAAGATGCGCCGCTTTGTTCAGTTGTTTACGGTCTACTTTATCAACAAGCTGCGTATGATGCATCATAATTTTTAGGAGTAATAATCATACTTTGTTCATAGCTTGCCCGGCTCTTCCCGAGTACGGCATGCAGTTGCAAGTGCGTTTGCGAAGGCTCGACATAATTTTGTACGAGGAGACGATCCTGGCTCTCTTGTATCTTGAGGACCGTCTGAAACAGCGTGTTCAGGTACGGGGTTACAATATTTTCAGAACATACAGCTAAAAATACACATAAAAAGATCTTGAACGCAGAGATTGCTTCCAAGGCCGACCACTCGTTCAGGTTGGCATTGCCCATTCGGCTGTCTTCTGCGGCTTCGCTTCCGCAGCCAGAGGGTGAACAAGTCGGTGGCAAAGCAGCAGCAGCAGCAGCAGCAGCAGCCGCAGCCGACGTGAGCTCGGACAGCCCCCCGCCTGTGCACTCACCGTATAAAACCGTCTCGTGTACCCTCGACTTGAACGGACCCTTGATCTACTACGTCCCGAGCGGCCTCGTGCAACCAATGCTCCGTGTCAAGGTCGGCAAGATTGTTGTCGTGGGTGATGCCAATGTGCCCGATCCACGGCTCGGTCCTCGTGCACTCTGCAACTACCATGTAAGCACCATTATAATGAAAAACAAATGGTTTGAAAAATGGGGGGAAAAAAAAAAAAGGACGTAGCGGCGTTTCCTGAAAAGGCGGGCGATTTCAGTACTTCTAAACCCAAGCCTGGCCAAGGCGTAGCTTTCACCAAACTGGAAGTGTCCATCCTCTCCACCTCTGTTTCCTTCCTGGGCTGCAAAGAAAAAACAATTGTCCTCCACGAAGAGATGGATCTCGAGCAACTGTCTGCGGCTTCACGTACGTGCTCGGAAATAACTTGTACCAATCAAAATACCATAGCACCCCCCGAAACTGAGGACGAGTTGCTGCAGCAAGGCCGCGATCGAACTACAAGTGTCCGTTCGGACCCATCCGAAGGCGAAAGTCCAATTGTACGCAGAGGAATTTTTATTACTATTGTAAGATTTAATATAAACTGCAGCTGACAATCCCGGAAATTACCATTGCTGTATTCTGGGATGATTCAGCCGCTCCTCAGTTCCAAGCATCCGTCAGCATCCCCACCGTCAAGTATGATCTCTCTCTCCCTCCTGATTTTGCTGATTTCTAATTTTTGATAAAGAGTGGCATTTAGTCGATCGTTGATCAACTTGTCGGTAATCTTGGCCTCGACGACGATCTCCACGTTCAAGCGTCTCAAGCCTCCCGGTGGGGTATGAATTGTTTCGGCTCCTTAATTTTTTTTTTATATTTAGTTGGTTTTTCACTTTCGTATCGCAGATCCGACTCGCACAAGTGCTAATGCTCATTCCGCAGCCGTTCGCACTGGACTATGACGAGCTTGATGCTGCCATCAGCAGCAAATTCAGCAACGATCCTTTTGCCCTCCTTCCCTCGTGCGCTCTAGACAATATGACAAAAAGCAAACTTACCCTTTTTTCTTATTTAGCTACGTTGTCGGCCTGCACATCAACAAGATCACGGTCGGCGCATACAACCACGGCTCTGAAGTGCTCCAATTGTGTGTGATGAACTCTGCTGGGATCCTCGAGCATAAGTTCAATCCCGAGTTGGCCACCGATGGACACGACATGCTCCTGAAGATTTCTCTCGGCGACCTGATTGTCTCCTCGCTCTCGCCAAACACGATGACGATGGAGCGTGTCATGTACTCTGGCCACAACGAGGAGGATGGCCACCTGTCCTTCTCGCCGATGATCGCCGGTCGCCTGGAACACATTCTCGCTCATTCCACAGACTTGCCGACCTCGCCGTCGGCAGCAACGATGGACGGGAAGACGCTGAACGAGGTAACTAGGAGTAGTATGTGAGTCAGTGATTACTAAACTGTCTCCTTCCCAGCAATTCAACCTCACGAACGATCCCACTACCAACTTGTTTTTGCAGCAACTCTCCAGGAACCAGCTCGTCATGTCAAAACTCTCCTCGTAAGATACAGTACCTCTTTGATTTCATAGTCTAAACAACCTTAATCACGCAGGCTCGTCAACAGGTACCGCAAGTTCCGAAAGCACGAGGTCCAGGTGCGGCTAGGTCTGGTCGAGCTAATGTCTGGGATCCACTCGCTCAACGCAATCGCCGAGCTCTTCTTCTTTGAGGAAGAAATCAAGGTCAATTATGCCAGCGCCCTAGACGAGTATCAACGAGGCACATGGAAGCCCTGGGAGGAGCGTGCGTTGAAGGAGATTGCTGGTACTTTGTCTGTTCGATTTCAGCGTTGTGATCCCCATTTTCACGCTGTTTTAGACCGCCTGAAAGCTGACGAAAAGGACGTCTCAGAAGTTTCCAAGCCAAAGCGAACGCCATCTCCCCCAGCTGAGAGTAACGAGACGATGACCAACAACTTGAATGTCGTCATGAACAAGTACCAAAAAAATTCTTTTTTTTTTTTTTTTGTTTTTCGTTTTGCCAAAAAGTGCTCTGCATAGACTCACGGCAGCAATTTTCATGGCCGAGACGGCCTTGACAAACATTCAATCCCAACTCTCGGCGCCCTCGCTCATGCAGAACGGTAACTCAAGACAAAATAAATAGTTTTTTTTACGAAGTCCATGTGCAGCCCTGCAGCACCTGAAGACAGGTCGCACGGTCACCGAAGAAGTGTCGCCCAACAATTCGTCCTCCGCTAGTCTATTTAGAGAGTGGCGATTCGACGACGATCGCATGTCTGTGGCAGGTACGGGGCTGTTTTTACGATCAAGGCACCAATCCCTTCCAAATAGAATCCGACAACATGTCTGTCAACAACTACTCTGTGGATGGTGGAGCAGCGCCCAGCGAGGTTGACGTGCCCGAAATCGAGATGCAGCTCGAGTCGATGAACGATGCCTTTGCCGTGGATGACAATAATGGCGATGCCCAGCGAAAGGCCCTGTCCCGAAACGATATCCAGTCGCTTGCCAAGGAGCTGATGGGAATTTTGACATCGCCTTCTGGCTCGCAGAGCATCTTGCACCAGCGTCTCTCGCAGCACTTCCCGCAGATGGCATCGCAAGCGAGCGAGGATGACCTTTTGGGTGACTACATTGCGAGCATTGCCGGCGAGCTCTGGAACAAACGCCCCAAGTCGCCTGCGTTCTCCCAGCTCGTCGCAGAAGGTCTACCTCCTCTTGTCGTCAACACACCTCCGCAACCCTTGCCATCGTCCGCCTCCGCCTCGTCCACGTCGCCCGTTTCTACCTCGGCAACACAAGTCCGCACGTCCAGCGCGCCAGCCATTTCGCAACCTCAGCCGATCTCCGCAACCGCTGCCACGACTGTACTGAAAACCATTTTACAATATAGTTTAATTTTTTAAAAAAAACTAGGCAAGTATGTTCAAGTCGCGCATACAGACCTTTGCCAGCAAGGTCAAGGAAAAGTCAAAGGATGTTGTGCAAAAGGGGTCGCAGGTTTGTTTATATTTTTTCCAAATGCTGTTGAAAAAAAAAGAAAAAACTTGACTGCTCGGTTGCAGATTATAAACGAAAAGTACCAAGAGGTCAAGGAGAAGAACTTGCAGCAGCGGCCGAGCAAGGCCGCACAGTTTTCAAAGATCCAGTCGTTCATATCGTCTGTCGCGGTGCAGGAGGCTGCAACACGGAGCAAGCTCATCGCTGAAGTCAGGGACACGCTGCGCTTGCTTACGATTGAAAAGCAAGAACTCGAGGCCTCTCGAGCCCTGATGGAGGAAAAGGATCGCGTCTTGGAGGACGCCCTCGAGAAGGAGCGCAAGTCCGTGCAAGCTCTCGAAAAAGCCAAGCAAGAGTATTTGTTTTCTTAAACGGCAAGCTTCCTCTCACCCCTTGCCGACAGAGCGGACGCGAAAACCGAAGCTGCCAACAAAAGGATTCAAGCAGTCGAAGAACTCGAAGGAACCCTTGCGCGCCTGTCTGCACAGACAGCTGAGGATCAACAGCTCATCGCCTCCATGGTGAATGAGTCGACACTACGCGAGGACCACGTTGTGTACGAAGCAGCTTGCCCTTGTATTATTACTTTGTTTATTGACGCGAGAATATTTCCAGACAAATGCAGGAGCAGCTCAAGATTTACGAGCAACAGATAGAGCAGCTGGTGCTGCAGCTAAACAGATCACTTACTTGAGCATGGACACATCTCTGCATGTTTTATGTATGTAAAAAATAGTGTACAAAAAAAAAAGTCATTCCAAAGGGACTGTCGCTGCAATATATCTGCGGCCAAAGTAAGTGGCCAGAACGGCGAGGATGGCTACACCCACACCGCCGAAGAATTGGCCCAGCTCATTGCTGAAGGACGCAGTCGAAAATAGCCGCATGCGTGTGTACATCCACCTGTAAAAAACAGAGATGAGTGGGGAGGGGGGCCAAGACGAAAAAAAGTTCGTACTGGCTCTCGGTCCATGCGGGCCTGGACGCGTTGGAGACGAAATACTTGTCTTCGCTTGAACTATACGAGAGACCCATCCCGTAGGCGTCGTGGAAGTGAATGTGCGTGAGGAGGCACGTCGAACCAATGCAACTCATGTCCTATCAATAAAAAATTATCAGGAAAAAAAAATCAAAAAGGTGGTCCGTAATCTTTTACTGTAGGACACGAATCGGAGGAGTCGCAAGTGTCGTTGCGGTCGAGGCTGAGGATGTCGCCCAGGTAATCGTGGACAAACTTGCTCAGGCTGCTGTAAGAACCGTAACGGTACACGCCCGTGTAGTGCGAAGGTTGCAGGATATTTTGATTTGGCACTGGAACAAAAGTAGGTCAGACTTCCAAAAGAAGAAAAAAAAACCTTTTTTTTTGTACGGTATTTGGCCACGATCGGGCAGGTAAAGTTGGCGAGGAGGCACGTCATCAGCTCTGTGACGAGTGTGCAGTTGGCGACCAGACTGGGCGGGATGGGATGGCCGGCATTTGCGAGAGCATAGGCCGACCGGGCCGCAAGAGTGGCGGCGTCGCAGATGATCCCGAGGTTTTTGTCTGAAAGCTGCGAGAGGATGTCAAACTCTGAGTGGTAGTAGGGGGTCGAGAATTCGGACTCGAAATCGGTGATGACGATGCCAGCCAGCAGCGGCCGCGCTTGGATGAAAGACTGCAGCGACGCAGGCGGCAGACGCAGGTTGGGCGGTGCCGAACTGAGGAAGTCCTGGTCGTACTCCTGTGAGTAATTTGTCCCGGATGATACGTCAAAGACCGTCTGGGCCAGGGTGAGCGTGTTGTTGTTGAGGTTGTCGATGTGGGCAAACAGGACACCTGCGGTCGATCCAGACGTGTAGCCGATGCCGCCCACCTGCGACAACTCGATGTACGCGTCAATGTTTGCGAATGGCACCTGCTTGAATGTGAGGTCCTTCTTGCGCGGCTCTGCGCACGTGTTGTCGTCGCTAAACGTCTCGCAGTTGAACGTGAGGATCTCCTGCACAAAGCGCTGCGATCCCGAGAAGTCCCAGGCCTCGGCGTCAAAGAGTGCAAAGAGGATGTTTTTGTTGAACGACGCCACGTCGAGCTTTGTGATGGCATCCGCGCAGGCGAGGACCGCGACCACGGCGGCAGTGTCACCCGCAGCTCCCAGCGCGAGGTCGCGGAAAAAAGCGGACGCATCGAGCTTTGCCGAGACGACTGCATTCAACAGTAAGAGTGGTTGCGCGATAAAAGTATACAAGTACCTATAAGGCTGTTTGCCTGCAGCGGCTGGACGGTGCCCCAGACGCTGTTCCCGCCGACGGGATCGCAGTGGCCGCGTCGCAGACAGGTCTCTGAATTTGTGATGGCCCACATGTACGAGTCGAGCTCGACGGCGTTGAGCGGGTAGGTCCTGTAGTTTGTCTGCCTGTTTTGCTCTGCCGCAGCGATGACGGCGTCCTGGGACGACCCGTTGACGAGCCGGAAGATGGGAAAATCAAAGCTGTTGAACTCGATCGAGTTGCCCCTGGGGTTCCACACGGTCGCGTCCGGGTCGCTTGCGTACAGCGTGAAGGCGCCGTTGGGACGAGTGCTCGCCGAGCTGTAGTGGGCCGGCGGGCTGGACGTGACGACCACGCCTGCGAGCTTGCCCGAGGCGTACAGGGCGTCCAGGTTGGGCTTTGTCAGCAGTACCGGTGGGATCAGCACGGCCCACGGCGTCTCGGGCGACGTCTGCACAAACTCGGCAATGTCGGCGACCGTGTTTACAATGTACAGCGGGGCCGAGACGGGCAGGGCTGCCGAGTGTGTGCGCGTGTGTTAGTACGGCGCATGGGAGAGCACAAGCATACCTTGGCAGCCGATCACGCCCGTCGCGTTCAGAAGGCGCACGCACGGTGCGGCGACCACGTCCGTGTAAATGTAGTCGTTGAGAGACAGGGGCAGGGAGTCGGTGCTTGCTGTTGTTATTTGATTGCGCGCCAACGGGGTAAGAACAACAATGGACAGACAGAAAGTGCACAGAGATGGTCCTTACCTGCGGTCGTCAGCAACGCGGCGCCCGACATGAGCAGCGGCAGCAGCAGCAGCAGCGGCAGCAGCAGCAGCGGCAGCAGCAGCAGCGGCCGCCTGACGTGAACACATTGCCGCGCCATTTTCGAAAATGTCCAACCCATTCGACTCGGATGGCGACGAAGGGGAATCCCCTGCGGCGTCTCCTGCGCTGGTGCCGGCGGTCGTCCCTTCATCATCATCAGCAGCAGCAGCATCAGCAGCAGCAGCAGCAGCATCCCGCCCGCTCCCTCCGCTCCCTGCCAATCCCAATCCGAACCAGCGCCCGACATCGCAAACACAAGCGCAATCGCAGCCGCAACTGCGCAAGATCTCTGTACCATCGTCGTCCGCGTTGTCGTTCCCCGAGGTCGCGCGCAAGTCCAAGAATCCTTTTGACGATGACGACGGGGGTGATGGGGGAAGCACCAGCAGCAACTACTACGATGGCGACCAACTCGCGGCCAAGCTCAAGACTTTGCGAGACATGGGATTCACGGACGACAAACGCAACGGCGACATGCTCAAGCAGGCTAACGGATCGGTCGATCACGCGATCGAGCTGCTCGTGCAGGGGCGGCCCACACCGCCGTTGCCAAATCGTCCCTCGGCGCTGCCTCCTCTGCCACAGCCGCCGCAACAACAACAACAACAACCTGCCGTTGCACCAGCCCTGCCGCAGCGAGCCCCGTCAATTTCGCTGTCTGCGGCATCTGCCTCGTCTGCACAGCAAGAGTCCAGAGAGCATCAGCAGCTCATGAACACGGCCAATCGCATGGCCGAGCACTTTAGTCGGTTCATGAATAAGAAGAGCTCGGGCATGAGCAGCAACGAGCCGAGCTTTAAAAAGCGCAGTGCGGCCGACGACCCAGACATGGTGCCGGATACGGTCCTCCATCTGGTCGACAAGGAAGACATGGCGCGTGGCGACGGCAGCGAAACCTCGGCGTCCCAATCTGCTGATCTGCAGATGGACGAGTTTATCTTTGACGATGAAAACGTACAGGCAGACTAGCCAAAGCAACCCAGATAACTCACGTTGCTCGACTCGTAGATGGATTCGTTGGCCAACCACATTGATCATCTGGACAAGACAGACTCCTCTGCTCCATCGACGCCGTCCTTGCCGGCCATCACTTCACCCGCTGCTGTGGCGACGGCGGTGACTCCGCCACAACGTCCGCCGAGGAGGAAATGGGGCCCGGACATTCTCAATGACGAAGAGGATGATTTGCCCCCGATGGCCCAGCAAAAATCGTCTGAGAATGAACAGCTCACTGGTCTGCAAGCCCAAGTTGCTGAGCAACAGGGAGAACTGGACTCGCTTGTCTGTACGGAGCCAAATTTTCACCCGCGTGCCTTATTTTTATAAATAAATAAATAAATAAAAATTTTTTTTCTTGTAGTCGAAAATAAAATGCTGCGCCGCAAGATTGCGTTGCTTCGCCAGGCTCGTCTGAACATCCAGTCGCCCGCAGAGACGGTGGAGCTGATGCTCCAGCGTGAGCCATTCATGCTGGACCATCTCAGAGGGTTGGACGACAAGCAGGAGCTGCTCGAGGCTGCAATCGCATCGCACGACAGTGAGGTCATCCTGGAAGCAGCGCTGTTCTTGCGCCGAACCCTCAAAAAATCGCGTTTCCTCGGTCTACTTAAAGGCTACCCCTCTGCGATCGACAATCTCGTTGCCTTTTGGAAGAAAAAGTACGAGTTTGACCTTGTCGCCGAACTGCTGACCGACCTCGGACGGTCCCGCGAGCGTGCTCTGTTTGAGTGGTGGCGCTGTTACCGGGTGGCAAACGTAAAAATAATTTTCAGATGCAAGTAATTCTGTCCTCAACTGGATTTACAGCCGGGAGAGAGACTGCATGCCTTGGAGCGCTGTTTGGGCGTCTTTCTCAAAGATCCTGCCATGGCCGGTGACGTGCCTCACCTGAGCGAGCAGGTCGACCTGTTGAAGCTTCAACTGAGCATTGACGTACGTAATTTTTTTTGTAAAGAAAAGAAAATTTGATTGTTTTCAACATTGTCCCCTCTTAGGCTATCGACGCCAAGTACGAGCAGGAGGATGTTAGCTTTAAAAAGATGCCGCGCCAGCAGCTCATATACCTCTCTACCATACGAACCCTCTCGTACTGTGGCATGTACCACTTTGGCGCACCGCCGGATGCGCAGTCGTCACCCGTGTCCTTCAAGAGCCGCTTCAAGATCGGTGATAAGGCTTACACATACTCTCTCTTGCTCATGCGCGCTCGCCTGAGAGACTGGACCTCACTGCCGCAGTTGTTGACGACGACGGTGTGCATGCATTCTAAGCACGAAAAGAATCTTGTACTAATTTTTCTGTTTTTTTTTTAACCAACAGTCGTCCATGTTCTTCTCTGCCACGACCAAGTCGTGTATTGGCTTTGAGCCGTTTGTTCGTGAGACGATCCGGAACCAAGCTCCTCGCGAAGTCATCGGTATGTTTCAGAACGGCTTTGTAATAAAATGAATTTTTTTTCGTTCGTTAGTTTTGTACCTAAAGTACCTCGAGCCATGGCGGAGATACCAGGTCGCCTCTGACATCAAGTTCCACGACGTCGCTATCGATTCCCTGATTCAGCTGCGCCATCGGAACGAGCTGATCGATTACATCCACAAGCCCGACATGGCTGGCTATCGTCAGGCCAAGGAGACGGCCGAGTCCGCTCTGCGCGATCCCAAGATCAAGTGGAAAACATTTAAAAACAAATAAAATAGACGTTGTTCAATACGTAGGTAGTCCTGGTTAGTTACAACTTTTAAAACATGAGTTTTTCTTTGAACAAAGTTTTGATCCACACAAGCTTTGTGTTGATGGACGCGCAGGTCTCGGCATTCCAGACGTCCTCGGGGCGTGCGCTCGCTTCGTGTTTGGCCAATTCCTGGGGAGTCACGAGAATGATGTTGTCGATCGTTGTCGGCTATTGCAAGCATGTCAGAAAACCTTATACGAATTTGAAGAACAATTTTTTTTTTTTTTTCTT